>Ga0233450_10000768_pt1 | contig 36324 bp, 37 predicted proteins | sample 011ome_30_FD_189956 | JGI IMG/M metagenome (GOLD analysis project Ga0233450, IMG submission 189956) | Coastal salt marsh microbial communities from the Groves Creek Marsh, Skidaway Island, Georgia - 011501CT (spades assembly) | ecosystem: Environmental > Aquatic > Marine > Intertidal zone >... | reverse complement strand
TGGAAGGCTTCCACCTTCAGCGAATCGTGCGCGCGGCGGTTGCCACGGCGGTGAGGCGAGACTTTTCTCTTGGGGACAGCCATTGCGGCACCTGTTCCTGCATAAATTCGTAACTGTTGGAGCCGCCCTAAGCGATCCCCCCGGAATGCACAACCCTTGCACCGGGTCAGGCATTCCGCCGGGGATGACCGGCGGCGAAGGCGCGGCCTATAGCGATTTTCCCGCGGCTTGCAAGCATCCATGCCTGCAAAAGCTGCTTCGCGCTCAGCCGAGGCCCATCGCCCGGTCCCCGACAAAGGGATTGGTCGCGCGTTCCTGCCCGAAGGTGCTGACCGGACCGTGGCCGGGAATGAACGTCACATCATCCCCCAGAGGCCACAGCTTGCGGGTAATGGCATCGACCAGATCCTGATGATTGCTCATCGGGAAATCGGTGCGCCCGATCGACCCCTGGAACAAGACATCGCCCACGATCGCGAACTGCGATGGCGCGTGATAGAAAACCACATGGCCCGGCGTGTGGCCGGGGCAGTGAATCACGTCGAGTTCGAGATCGCCCACCGTCACCTTGTCGCCATCTTCAAGCCAGCGGTCGGGTACGAAACTTTCGCCCGGCAGGCCCCAGCGCTGGCCGTCTTCAGGCAGGCGTTCGATCCAGAAACTGTCCGCCCGCGCCGGTCCTTCGATGGGCAGGCCCAGTTCCTTGGCCAGCACCCCGGTCTGGCCGCAATGATCGAGATGCCCATGCGTGACGAGCAGCTTTTCCAGCGTCACCCCGGCCTTGGCCACTGCATCCTTCAGCCGGTCCAGATCGCCGCCGGGATCGACCAGCGCGCCCTTCATGGTGCGGGTACACCAGATCAGGCTGCAATTCTGCTGCAACGGGGTAACGGGCAGGATCGCCGCGCGCATCGGCGGCAGCGGCTTGTCAGTGGTTGCGGTGTCAGTCATGGCTGCGATGTGGCGGGCGCGCGGCGCCATTGCAAGGGTTTCAGCCCGCAATGGGGAGGCTGGCCGCCCATTCGCGCAGTTCGACATGTATTTCGTCGAGGAATTCGCAGGCCCAGTCGGCCAGGCAATTGACCTTGCGGCGCCGGTCGCTCGGATCATCGATCACATAGACCAGCTCGCGATCCAGCAGGCGGCGCAGCGACAGGTGCAACGCGCCAGGCGATGCAAATGACCGGCCGATCAGATCGCCCGTGGTCATCGGCCCGTATTCATATAGCGCCAGCACGATCATGTATTCGAACGACAGCGCCCTGATCTGGAGATTGCGCTCAAGTCGAACCATGCAGGTGCCAATTTTCAACTTGTGGAGCGAATGGCGCATGGACGGATCCCGCGCAGCAACACCCAGCAGCGCATCGAACAATTCATGTCCTCATTTCAGGAGCAAGGCCATGCGGGCTGACCCCGACTTCCCTCCCCGGCCCTTTACCCCCAGTGTGCCGAACATCCGCGCGCGCCGCCCGGCCCGTTCGCTCACTGACAAATTGCAGGCCGCGCTGCTGACGCTGGCGGACGGGCATGGCGCGATCGCCCGGCACGTGGAACGCAGCTGGGCCAGCGTCACTTTCGCCGGCACCCGCCACACGCTGGACATCGTGTACAGCAGCGCGCAGGCGATCGCCGGAGGAGAGAGGCTGCTGGCGGCCCTGCCCGATCACGAATTCACCATTCCCGGCCAGCTGGTGGCCGACGCAACGGTGGTGGAAGCGCAGCATACGCTGCTGCCGGAAGCGCGCCTGGCGGTGACTGTGGAATTGCTGCTGCTGGAGGAAAGTTAGCCGGAAACGCGCCGGAACACGCACCAGTTGAAGTTCTGCATGCCCCCGCGCGGTGTGACGTGGGATTCGTGCCAGTGTTCCAGCAGGCCCAGCCCTTCGCCCAGCGTGGCGGCGAGTTCTTGCGGGCCATAGCGTTGCACCGGCAGGCCACTGCATTTCTCCGGCCCGTCGAGGGCGAAGGTGGCCATGACCAGCAATCCGCCCGGCGCCAGCCCCCGCATCAACGCGGCGCGATAACCGGCGCGCGCCGCCCCGTCCGTCAGGAAATGGAACACTGCCCGATCATGCCAGATGTCGTACTGGCGGGCGGGTTGCCAGTTTGCGGCGTCAGCCACGATCCAGTCGACCCTTGCCGATTCAGCCCCCATCGCAGCGCGCGCGACCTCCAGGGCAGGCGCGGAGATGTCCAGTACCGCCAGATCGCGCCACCCGCGTGCCGCCAGTTCAGCAACCAGGGTGGAGGCACCGCCGCCGATATCGATCAGCGATTGCGCGGGATTGCTGCCATGGCGCATGATGGCATCAAGCGAGGCCTGCGGGACGGGCTGATACCAGCTGACGCTGTCGCGCGGCTTGGTGCGATAGACTTCTTCCCAATGCGCCTTGCGGTCCATCGCTCAGTCGCCCAGCTTCCATTCCCAGCCGAGCGGATCGCCGTCCATCACCTCCACCCCCTGCGCGGCGAGTACATCGCGGATCGCGTCGGAGGTGGCGAAATCCTTGGCGGCGCGGGCTTCCTTGCGGCGGGCCAGAGCCTCTTCGATTTCAGCTTCGGTGATAGTCGCGGATTTTGGACGGATACGGAGATCGGTGCGGGTGAGGCTGAGGAGGTTGAGGCCGAGGACTGAGTCCATGGCCTGAAGCGCCAGCAACTTTTGCCCAGTATCTACCTTCTTGAGGGCGATGACCTCTTCCAGAACTGTGAGCGCAACCGGCGTGTTCAGGTCGTCGGCCATCGCCGCATCAAAACGCGCTACGAAAGGCTCCAATTTTGCTCCAACGTCACCCTGAACTTGTTTCAGGGTCCAACCATCCACGCTCGCATCCGCACCCGGAGGCGCGATGGATGCTGAAACGAGTTCAGCATGACGGGACTTGAGCGCCTCTACCCCAATCACCATACGCTTCAACCGCGTCAGCGCAGCCGCCAGCCCTTCCCAGCTGAACTCCAGTTCGCTGCGGTAATGGGCCTGCAGGCACATCATGCGGTAGGCGAGCGGGTGGTAGCCCTTGTCGATCAGCAGCTGCAGCCGCAGGAACTCACCTGACGACTTCGACATTTTGCCGGATCGTTCGACCAGGAAGTTGTTGTGCATCCAGAACTTCGCGCCCGAATTGGCTGCATCGTCCAGACCGTTGGTGCAGCAATGCGCCTGATTCTGCGCAATCTCGCAAGGGTGATGGATCTCGCGGTGGTCGATCCCGCCGGTGTGGATATCGAACGGGAAGCCCAGCACCTCGCCCGACATGACCGAACATTCCAGATGCCACCCCGGCGCGCCCCGGCCCCACGGCGAATCCCATTCCATCTGACGCTTTTCGCCCGGCGGGGTCTTGCGCCAGATCGCGAAGTCCATCTGGTTGCGCTTGCCCGGGACCGGGTCGATCCGGCTCTGCCCTTCCTCGGTTTGCGCGCGGGCCAGCCGCCCGTAATCGGCCACGGTCGAGACATCGAAATAGAGCCCGCTCTCCAGTTCATAGCAGTGCTTTTCCGCGATGCCTGTCGCGAATTCGATCATCTGCGGGACATAGTCGGTGGCGATGGTCCGATGGGCCGGCTCACGAATGTTGAGCGCCTTCACATCGGCCCAATAGGCCTGCTTGTAATGCTCGGCGATGTCCCAGATGGACTGCGCCTTTTCGGCCGCCATCTTCTCCATCTTGTCCTCACCCGAGTCGGCATCGTCCGTCAGGTGGCCGACATCGGTAATGTTGATGACGTGAGTCAGCCTGTAACCCTTGAAGCTGAGCGTGCGGCCCAGCACGTCCGCGAAGACATAGGCGCGCATATTGCCGATGTGCGGATAGTTGTAGACCGTCGGCCCGCAGGTATAGACGCGCGCCTCGCCTGCATGGACGGGATTGAACGGTTCAAGCTGGCGGGTCAGGCTGTTGAACAGCATCAGGGGCGCGGCGGCATCAGTCATGGCGGCGCATTGCCCTTGGAAACCCGGTCGGGTCAAGCAAGCTCTGCGCGCAGCAGCAGGCCAATCCCCGCCATCACCAGTGCAATGCCCGCCAGTTCGCGCCGGCTGGGCGCCCTGCCGGTCAGCGGGCGGTTGACCAGCGCGGCAATCGGCAATTCGATCAGCGAGAGCGTGCGCACATTGGCTGCGGCCGTCAACGCGAACCCGGTAAACCAGCCCATGGAGGCGCAGGCCCCGGCCAGCCCGGCGAGAGTGCAGCGCCGCCAGCGGCGCAGGCTGCCAGCCAGTGCGGCACGGTCGGAAATACCCAGCCAGACCAGCATGGTCGCGGACTGGATCAGGATGGTCGCCAGCAACATGTGGAGCGCACGCATCACCGCCGGTCCATCGCCCAGCGCCAGCACACCGGCGCGAAAGCAGATGGCGGAAAAGCCGAACAGGCCAGCCGCGACCAGCCCCACCGCAATGGCCGCGCCCTGCCCCCGCATGACGGCCAGCGTGGTTCCGCGCGGAAATGCGGCCAGCAGGACGCCCCCGGTCGCGACGGCAATGCCCAGCCAGGCGAGCGGGGCCAGCACATCGCCCAATATCCACCAGCCGCCCAGCGCCAGCAGCACCGGCTCCATCTTGATATAGGCATTGGCGACGGCAAAGCCGCGCAGGTCCATTGCCTTCAGCATCAGCGCAGTGCCGCCAATCTGGCAAAATGCGCCCACCGCCGCCGGGCCCACGAAGGCCAGCGTCAGCGCGGGCCAACCACTGCCGGTCCAGTACATCGCAGCCGTGTGGAGCAGAAGGGCGAAGGGCGCACCGTAAACGAAGCGGACCATGGTTGCGCCCAGCGTGCCGATCTCGCGCGTCAGCCCGACCTGAATGGCGTTGCGGGCCAGCAGGGCAATTGACGCTGCGATCGTGGCGGACACCCAGAGCATGCGGGTATGCGACGCCGCTCAGTCGATGTCGAACAGGTCGGCGAGTTGCTCGATGATCGTCCCGCCGAGCTGTTCTGCATCCATGATCGTCACCGCCTTCTTGTAATAACGGGTCACGTCATGGCCGATGCCGATCGCCACCAGCTGCACCGGGCTGAGTCTCTCGATCCAGTCGATCACCTTGCGCAGATGAATTTCGAGGTAGCCCGCATTGTTCACGCTAAGCGTCGAATCATCCACCGGTGCGCCATCGGAAATCACCATCAGGATGCGGCGATCCTCCGGCCGGGCCAGCAGGCGGCTGTGCGCCCACAACAGCGCCTCGCCATCGATATTTTCCTTCAGCAGCCCTTCACGCATCATCAGGCCCAGATTGCGCCGCGCGCGCCGCCACGGTTCGTCCGCCTGCTTGTAGACGATATGGCGCAGGTCATTGAGGCGGCCGGGATTGGCGGGCTTGCCCTCCGCCAGCCAGGCTTCGCGGCTTTGCCCGCCCTTCCATGCGCGGGTGGTGAAGCCGAGGATTTCCACCTTCACCCCGCAGCGTTCCAGCGTGCGCGCCATCACATCCGCGCTGATCGCAGCGATGGAGATTGGCCGCCCGCGCATGGAACCGGAATTGTCGATCAGCAGGGTGACGACCGTATCCTTGAATTCGACGTCCCGTTCGATCTTGTAAGAGAGCGAATGGCCGGGGCTGACGACCACGCGGGCGAGCCGCGCGGCATCCAGCAGCCCTTCTTCCTGGTCGAAATCCCAGCTGCGGTTCTGCTGGGCCATCAACCGGCGCTGCAGCCGGTTGGCCAGCCGCGTGACCACGCCCTGAAGCCCGGTCAGCTGGCTGTCGAGATAGGCCCGCAGCCGGGTCAGTTCCTCGTCATCGCAGAGTTCCGGCGCACTGATCACTTCATCGAAGCGGTCCGTGAACACCTTGTAATCGAAATCATCGGGCAGATCGGTCCATGGCCGGTTGGGGCGGACGGGCAGCATGCCTTCGTCGCCCTCGTCCCCGATATCCGCTTCGCCCATCTCGCCATCAGGATCGGCCTCGGTCTCGCTTTCGGGGCCGTCGTCGCCCTCGGCTGGTTCGCCAGCGACTTCGGGCGTGCCGGAATCGTCGGGGCCATCTTCATCGCCCTCGTCGGATTCCTCTTCCCCGGTGTTTTCCTCATCCTCGTCATCGCCCTGATCGCGCTCATCCTCTTCGCTGTACGTCAGTTCGAGGTGGCGCAGCAGGTCGAGCGAGCGCTGCTGGAACGCATCCTGATCGGACAATGACCGGGCCAGCGCATCAAGATCGCCGCCCGCCTTCTGTTCGATCCAGTCGCGCACCATGTCGACACCCTTGCGCGCGGCCTGCGGCACGGGCTGGCCAGTCAGCCGTTCGCGCAGCATCAGCGCGAGCGCAATCTGCATCGGCACTTCATCCGCACTGGTGGCGCGGGCAATGGGGTCAGTCGAAAGGCGCATGTCCTCCGCCGCCGCCAGATTGCCGCGAATCCCGGCATAGCCTTCGGAACCGAGCGCTTCATAGCGCACGGTTTCGATCGCATCGTAACAGGCGCGGGCCGCAGCCTCGGCCGGGGCATGGCGGCCATGGAGCGCGGCATTGTGCAATCGCTGCTTCAGCGCGAAGCTGTCAGCAAAGCCGCGCGCTTCCATCGCCTTGTCGCGCGGCAAGCCCCGGCCCGGCATCGGCACGCGCAGCGTCTTGCCCGTCTCGACAGGCGCATCGGCGGTCCAGGCCAGTTCCAGCTCCGCATCATGCGCAAGCGCCCGGGTGGCGCCGGTCAGCGCAGATTTGAAACGATCAGTGGGCGATTCGTCGGACAAGGTGTGGCAACGGCGCTTATTTCAGGATCGTCTGGCCGGTCTTGGCCCAGTCGGCCAGGAAGCCTTCGATACCCTTGTCCGTCAGCACATGCTTGAACAGCCCGCGAATCACCGCCGGGGGCATGGTCGCCACATCTGCGCCAATCCGCGCGCTTTCCAGCACATGCACGGGATGGCGGATGGAAGCCGCCAGGATCTGCGTTTCGAAGGCGTAATTGTCGTAAATCAGGCGAATATCGCGGATCAGATCCATCCCGTCGAAGCCATTGTCGTCGTGCCGCCCGATGAAGGGCGAGATGAAGGTCGCCCCCGCCTTGGCCGCCAGCAGTGCCTGATTGGCGGAAAAGCACAGGGTGACATTGACCATCGTCCCATCGCCAGTCAGCGCCTTGCAGGTCTTCAGACCGTCAATCGTCAGCGGCACCTTTATGCAGACATTGTCCGCAATCCGGCGCAGCACGTCGGCTTCCTTCATCATCGTGGGGTGATCGAGCGCGACCACTTCTGCCGACACCGGCCCGTCGACAATGCCGCAGATTTCCTTCGTCACCTCCATGAAATCCCGTCCGGATTTGGCGATCAGGCTGGGATTGGTGGTGACGCCATCCAGCAGGCCGGTAGCGGCCAGATCCTTGATGTCTGCGATTTCGGCGGTGTCGACAAAGAATTTCATGGTGGCTCCGATCCACAAGCAGCGATTCCCGCCCCGCTATAGGTTGCGCGGCGCGGCCATGTAACCCCCGGCTTGCGCGATCACAAAGTGCCGAACACACCCATCAGCAGCGGATCGTTAGTGCTGGCCGGATTGGCGCGGATGGCCGCCTCTTCTATCCCCATCTCGTTCCAGATGGCATCATCGACCTTGCCGGCGAAATTGCGCGACACGCCCGCCACATCGATCCCGACCAGACTGTTCAGCAACTGGCCCACCAGCGGTTCTTCCGCCAGTTTCATGGCCTGACCCAGTTCCGGCACCATGGCTTCAACCAGCGTACCGCTCAGCCCGGTGCGCAGGAAGGTAGTGGCGGCGGTCGGCCCGCCCTTCACCAGCGCCACCGCATTGTCGATGCCGATGGTGCGCACCGCATCTGCGACGATGGGCGCGGCACGTTCCGCCCCCCGTTCCGCAACGCCTGCAAACGCGTGGTTGAGCCGCTTCTTGAACAGGGTTGAGGTGAGAATGCCCGCCAGCACATCACCGCGCGTGCCGAGCAGATTGTTCAGCCCTGCAGCCGAGATCGCATCGTCCCAGTAACCGCCCTCGCCGGTCAGCCGGGCAAAGGCCCGCTCGCTGGAGAGCATCAGCAGGCGGCGGATCGCCTCGGTCAGGCTGAAGCCGCCCATGCTGGCGCATCCGGGCAGCGCCAGCAGCGCGCCACTGGCCATGGCGGCGCCCAGAAAGGCGCGTCGTCCAAGCCTATCAGCAATCAATCCGGTCATATCGCGTCGCTCCATCCTTGCCGCGCGGCCGCGCGGTCTCCCATATAGAAGGCATAGCCATGAACCGCGTCCGCCTCCTCGTCCTCAACGCCGCACTCGGCCCGCTCGACTATCGAGTGCCTGATGGCATGGATGTCAAGCCGGGATCAGTGGTTTCGGCTCCGCTAGGCCCGCGCCAGATCAGCGGGATCGTGTGGGAGGCAGAACGCCTGCCCGCCACAACGGTGCCCGATGAACGGCTGCGCCCGCTGCTGGGCCTGCTGCCCGTCCCCGCGATCAGGGCGGAACTGCGCCGGCTGGTGGAATGGACGGCGGATTATTACTGTGCGCCACTGGCAGCAGTCGCGCGCATGGTGCTGTCCAGCGGCGGGGCGCTGAAAGGCGGGGCCACAACCACCGAATACCGGCTGACCGGCAAGGCGCCGGACCGGATGACCCCGCAGCGCGAACAGGCGCTGGCCCGGCTGGAGGGTGAACAGGCCACCATCCGCGAGCTGGCCGCGATCGCGGGGGTTTCGGACGGCGTCCTGCGCGGTCTGGTCAGCCAGGGCGTGCTGGAACCGGTCGAGGTGGATTGCGACCGGCCTTACCCCTCACCCCGGCCCGACTTCGCCGAACCAACCCTGAACCCCGGCCAGCAAGGGGCTGCCGAGCGGTTCGTGGCCGCCGTGCGCGCAGCCGAATTCGCGCCCTTCCTGCTCGACGGTGTGACTGGATCGGGCAAGACCGAGGTTTATTTCGAAGCGGTGGCACAGGCGCTTCGCATGGGGCGGCAGGTGCTGGTGCTGGTCCCGGAAATTGCGCTGACCGAAGCCTTCCTGCGCCGGTTCGAAAGCCGTTTTGGTGCCGCGCCAGTGCTGTGGCATTCCTCGCTCAAATCGACGGAGCGCCGCCGTGCGTGGCGCGCCATCGCCAGCGGCACCGCGCAGGTGGTGGTCGGCGCGCGCTCCGCGCTGTTCCTGCCCTATCGCGCGCTGGGGCTGATCGTGGTCGACGAAGCGCATGAAGTGAGCTTCAAGCAGGATGACGGTGTACGCTACAACGCGCGCGACGTGGCCGTAATGCGCGCCCGCTTCGAAAGCCTGCCAGTCATCCTGGCCAGCGCCACTCCCGCGCTGGAAAGCCTGCAGATGGCATCAAGCGGCGTCTACGAACGGATCGACCTGCCTGACCGTTATGGCGGCGCACTGCTGCCTGCGATCGGCGTGATCGATCTGCGCACGCAACCGCCGGAACGCGGCCACTGGCTGGCCCCCGCGCTGGTCGATGCGATGCGCGAACGGCTGGACCGGGGCGAACAGACACTGCTGTTCCTCAACCGGCGCGGCTATGCCCCGCTGACGCTGTGCCGCCACTGCGGCTACCGTTTCCAGTGCCCCAACTGCAGCGCCTGGCTGGTCGAACACCGGCTGAGTCAGCGGCTGGCCTGCCATCATTGCGGGCATGAGACAGCCCCGCCCGCCACCTGCCCGGAATGCGGGGAACCGGACTGCATGGTGGCCTGCGGCCCCGGCGTGGAACGGATCGCGGACGAGGTTGCACAGATCCTCCCTGCCGCGCGGGTCGCCATCGCCACCTCCGACACACTCGGCAGCCCGGAAAAGGCCGCTGCCTTCATCGCAGCGGCCGAAGCAGGTCTGATTGACGTCATCGTCGGCACGCAGCTGGTCACCAAGGGATTCCACTTCCCCGACCTTACCCTGGTGGGCGTGGTCGATGCCGATCTCGGGCTTGAGGGCGGAGATCTGCGCGCCGCCGAGCGCACTTATCAGCAGGTTGCGCAGGTGGCCGGGCGCGCCGGACGCGGGGCGAAGCCGGGCGAAGTGCTGATCCAGACGCGCCACCCCGAAGCGCCGGTGATCGCTGCGCTGGCGTCGGGTGAGCGTGACGCTTTTTACGAGGCCGAAGCGCAAGGCCGCGCACAGGCCGGCGCCCCGCCCTATGGCCGCTGGGCCGCGATCATCGTTTCGTCGGAGGACGAGGCGGAAGCGCGCGATGCCGCCCGCGCTATCGGCGGGGCACGGCCAGACCTGCCCGATGTCGCCATTCTCGGCCCCGCGCCCGCGCCGCTGGCACTGCTGCGCGGACGTTATCGCTATCGCCTGCTGATCAACGCCCGCCGCTCAGCCCGGTTGCAGGACATCATCCGCCAGTGGCTGGACCCGTTCCGATTTCCGGCAAGCGTGCGCATTGCAATTGATATAGACCCCTACAGTTTCGTTTGAGGAGAGGAACCGCCATGCTGACCGTCCATCATTTGCGCGTTTCACAGTCAGAACGCATCGTCTGGCTGTGCGAGGAACTGGGCATTGAATATGAGTTGAAGAGCTACCTGCGGCGCGATGACAACAATCTCGCCCCGGATGAATACAAGGCCCTGCACCCGATGGGCATCGCTCCGGTCATCACCGATGGCGATCTGGTGCTGGGCGAAAGCGGCGCCATCTGCGAGTATATTGATGCCCGCTATGGCAACTCACGCCTGTCTCCCGGGCCTGACCACCCGGACTTTGCCGATCACCTGTTCTGGCTCCATTTCGCCAACGGCACCTTCATGGCCACCGGAATGTGCGAAATCACCTGCGCTTACACTGACACGGCCCCGCCCGCCTTTGTCGCCGATCGCAGCCAGCGGGGCTGGAAGCATGTTGAGGCGCGGCTGGGCGAAGCGGAATTCTTCGGCGGAGGTCAGCTGACGACGGCGGACATCATGATGGGCTTTGCGCTGACCACGATGCGTGCCTTCGTGGAACATCCGCTGGACGGCAGCCCCAATCTGCGCGCCTATCTGCAGCGCATCGGCGCCAGACCGGCATATCAGCGAGCGATGGCCAAATGCGAACCGGGCATGACGCCAAAACTCGATTGACGCCGCTCAATCCTGCCAGGCTTTTTCCCGTCGCAACAATTCGCGCTTGATATCCTGGCCATAGGCGTAGCCGCCCAGCGCCCCGTCCGACCGCACGACCCGGTGACAGGGAATGAGCACCGCAACATGGTTCGCACCATTGGCGCTGCCTGCGGCGCGCACGGCTTTCGGATTTCCGGCGGCGGCGGCGATCTGCGCATAGCTGCGCGTTTCGCCCGCCGGTATCCGGCGCAGCGCCTGCCACACCCGTTCCTGAAAGGCCGTGCCCCGAACGTCCAGCGGGATGTCATGGCCAGTGTCTGGCTGTTCGACAGCAGCGACCACACTGGCCAGCAAGGCGGTAAAATCGTCACCCCCGTTCAGCAGCTGAGCTTGCGGAAAGATGGCGCGCAGATCCTCCTCGCCCTCGTGGAAGGATATCCGGCATACGCCCTTCTCGGTCGCCGCCACCAGCATGGGGCCAAGGCTGGTTGCGGTCACGGCCCAGCGGATTGTTACCCCGGCGCCGCCTTTGATCCACGCGGATGGTGCCATTCCCAGCCTCCCTTCCATATTTGCATAGAAACGCGATGGGCCGGAAAAACCCGCCTCATAGATCGCATCGGTTACCGTCGCACTGATGGCCAGCCGGTCCTGCGCGCGGCCCGCATGCAGGGCGCGCGCGTAGACGGCGGGCGAAAGGCCGACTCGCCGCTTGAACACGCGCTGGAAATGAGCGGGCGAATAGCCGACCCGGCCGGCGAGTGTGGCCAGCGGCACCCGCCCTGCATCGGCGTGCAAAATCTCCAGCGCATGAGCAAGCGCAATCTCCTCCCGCGCGGCTTCGTGCGGCCGACAGCGCTTGCAGGGGCGAAACCCTGCATCCTCCGCCTCCGCCGGTCCGGGCAGGAAGCGGCAATGTTCAGCCCGGGGGCGGCGCGCCGGGCAACTCGGCCGGCAATATATCCCGGTACTGGTCACACCCACGACAAAGCGCCCGTCCTGCGCCGCATCGCGCCGCGCAAATGCAGTGCGCATGGCGGCAAGCTGATCGGGACTGTCAAACATCATGGCGCCTTGCATAACCGATCCCGCACCCGCGCGCGTCCCGAATGTTGCGCTTGAACCAAACCATGGCATGAAGGCAGGAGATGAAAGGCACAATCCCCAAAAGGCTGTTCGCCGCGCTTGCGATAGTTCTGGCACTGTTGGCGATCCCCACAGCCACCCGGGCCGATCCGGAAGATATCGCCGCAGCCGCGCGCGGCGTGGTGCGGGTGGTGGTGCTTGGCCGGGATGGCGATCAGCTGTTTCCTGTTTCCCATGGCACCGGCTTTGTCGTGGACGAACAAACGATCGTCACCAATGCCCACGTCGTGGAAGAGGTGCTGCAACTGCCGGGGCTGACGCTGGGCATCGTCCCCCCGGAAGCCGGGGCCGCCCTGCCCGGAACGCTCGTCTCCTATTCCCCGCGCAACGATCTGGCGATCATCCGCGCGGACCGCCCCCTGCGCCTGCCGCCGCTGGCCATCGCCTCCGTACCCCCGGCGGATGGGGCCATGGTCTCTGCCGTCGGCTATCCGATGAATGTGGACCGGGCCCAGGGGCTGAGCATTCAGGATGTGCTGCGCGCCCAGCCGCCGGTGAAAAGCCGTGGCTATCTCTCGGGCGAACGTCCGACGCGCGAATTCGACACGATCCTGCATACCGCCCCGATCGCGCGCGGCAATTCCGGCGGGCCGCTGCTCGACAATTGCGGGCGCGTGGTGGGCATCAACAGTTTCGGTACCGAATCGAGCGGCACGGATTCGGAATTCTACTTCGCCGTCTCCGCGCGCGAACTGCTGCCCTATCTGCGCGCCAATGGCGTCAGCGCGCGCATCAACGGCCTGCCGTGCCGCAGCATGGCGGAACTGGACGCGGAAGAACAGGCGGTGGCCACCCGCAGGGCGCGCGCCGCCATGGACGTTGCCCGCAGGCAGGAGGCGGAAACGCTTAAACGACGCGAGGAAGCCCGGCGCGAGGCGGAGCGCGACGTCATCGAAGCGCGCGACGATGGCATGGCTGTCGCCGCGCTGATGCTGGCGCTGGCCACGATCGCAGGGCTGGTCGGCTGGCAGGCCCGGGAAGCGGGCAATGAACGGCGTGTCAGGCCAGCCGCGATCATCTGCACGCTGGCGTCGTGCGCCATGATTCTGGCCTGGGTACTGCGCCCCTCACTGGACGCGATTGACCGGCGCGCGCTGGCCCTGCTGCGCAATAATGCCGGCAATGCTCCGGCGATTGTTCCCAAGCCCCCCGCCCCCGCCGCCCCGCAGGCAGAGGAAGTGGCCATGACCTGCACGCTCGATCCTGGCCGCAGCCGGGTGACCAGCGCCGGGACCGATGACGTGCCCGTGACATGGCGGATCGATGGTTGCGTGAACGGGCGCACGCAATATGGCCTGGCCGATGGCGGATGGAGCAGGATTTTCGTCCCGCAGGACGAACCGCTGGTCTCGGTTGCGCGCTACGATCCTGAGGCACGCGAATACAAGGTCGAACGCTATGCACTCGATCATGCGGCGATCGAGGCGGTGCGGGCGGTGCGCGCCGGGTTCGACACACCTGCCTGCGGCGGCGGCGCGGCGGCGGCGCACCAGCTGGGCAGCGCACAGAAGGCCTTGTCGAAGCTGCTCCCCGCCCGGCCCAATGAACGGCTGGTCTATCGTTGCACCGGCCAGGGCGGCTGAAAAATTCCACCTGGCCGCGCCGGAGTGCCCGACAGATGCCCGAGTCGGGTTGCATCGCAGCAACCTCGGTGCTAGGCGCGCGCCAACTTCGGCAGGCCGGGCTTTAACGTGCCCGTTTCGGCCGGGTGACATTTTCCGTTTCTTCGGACCCAACCAGACCCCTTTAGGAGGATTGAGACGCGTGGAGATTTCCGCCGGAATTCAGGCCAGCCTGGCCGGGCGATATGCATCCGCCCTGTTCGACCTCGCGTCGGAAGGCGGCAATGTCAGCGCGGTCGAATCCGACTTTGAAAAGCTTGGCTCCGCGCTGACCGATTCGCGCGAACTGGCGGAACTGATCCGCAATCCCCAGATCAGCCGCACTGATGCGGCCAAGGCCGTGAGCGCCATTGCCAGCCTGCTGGGGCTTGACGGTCTGACCACGAAGTTTCTTGGTGTGCTGGCCGACAACCGCCGCCTTGGCGCGCTGCCCGGCATGATCCGCGCTTTTGCCGCGATCGCTGCCGCCCAGCGCGGCGAAGTCACCGCCGATGTTGCCAGCGCCCGCCCGCTCAGCGATGCGCAGGTCGCCTCGCTGCAGGAAAAGTTGAAGGCGCGCGAAGGGCGCACCGTCAAGATTCGCACCAGCGTCGATCCCGATCTGCTCGGCGGCCTGGTGGTCACGATCGGTTCGAAGCGTATCGACAGCTCGATCCGAACCCGTCTCAATTCCCTCGCTCACGCGATGAAGGGCTGAAAGCCCGTACCAAGGTTTCGATGAAAGGCTAAGCAATGGAAATCCGCGCCGCAGAAATCTCCAAGGTCATCAAGGACCAGATCGCCAGCTTCGGCACCGAAGCTCAGGTCAGCGAAGTCGGCAGCGTGCTGTCAGTCGGTGACGGCATCGCCCGCATTCACGGTCTGGACAAGGTGCAGGCCGGTGAAATGGTCGAATTCGCCAACGGCATTCAGGGCATGGCCCTGAACCTTGAAGCGGACAATGTCGGCGTCGTGATCTTCGGCTCGGACAATGAAATCAAGGAAGGCGACACCGTCAAGCGTACCGGCACCATCGTCGACGTGCCCGTCGGCAAGGGCCTGCTTGGCCGCGTGGTTGACGCTCTCGGCAATCCGATTGACGGCAAGGGCCCGATCGAAGCCGCCAGCCGCCAGCGCGTTGAAGTGAAGGCGCCGGGCATCATCCCGCGCAAATCGGTGCATGAACCCGTGCAGACCGGCCTCAAGGCGATTGACGCGCTCGTCCCCGTCGGCCGCGGCCAGCGCGAACTGATCATTGGCGACCGTCAGACCGGCAAGACCGCCGTCGCCATCGACACCTTCATCAACCAGAAGGAAGCGAACCAGGGCACGGACGAAAAGAAGAAGCTTTACTGCATCTACGTCGCCGTCGGCCAGAAGCGTTCCACCGTCGCGCAGATCGTGCGCCAGCTCGAAGAAAACGGCGCGATGGAATATTCCATCGTCGTCGCCGCCACCGCTTCCGAACCGGCGCCGCTGCAGTATCTCGCGCCTTACACCGGCGCCACCATGGGCGAATTCTTCCGCGACAACGGCATGCACGCCGTGATCGTCTATGACGATCTTTCCAAGCAGGCCGTCGCTTATCGCCAGATGTCGCTGCTGCTGCGCCGCCCGCCGGGCCGCGAAGCCTATCCGGGTGACGTGTTCTATCTGCATAGCCGCCTGCTGGAGCGCGCGGCCAAGCTGAATGATGACAATGGCGGCGGTTCGCTGACCGCACTGCCGATCATCGAAACCCAGGCGGGCGACGTGTCGGCCTATATTCCGACCAACGTGATCTCGATCACTGACGGCCAGATCTTCCTGGAAACCGGCCTGTTCTACCAGGGCGTTCGCCCGGCCATCAACGTCGGCCTTTCGGTCAGCCGCGTCGGCGGCGCCGCCCAGACCAAGGCGATGAAGAAGGTCGCTGGCTCGATCAAGCTGGAGCTGGCCCAGTACCGCGAAATGGCGGCCTTCGCCCAGTTCGGTTCGGACCTTGATGCCTCGACTCAGCGCCTGCTCAATCGCGGCGCGCGCCTGACCGAGCTGCTCAAGCAGCCCCAGTTCAGCCCGATGCCGTTTGAAGAACAGACCGTCTCGATCTTCGCCGGCACGAACGGCTATCTCGACGCGATCCCGGTCGATGCGGTGACCCGTTACGAAGGTGAAATGCTCAGCTTCATGCGGTCCGAACATGCCGACGTGCTGAAGGACATCCGCGAATCGCAGAAGTTCGAAGGCGAGGTTGCTGATCGCACCCGCGCCGCGCTTGACGCTTTCGCCAAGCAGTTCGCCTGAGCCCCGACGTAACCAGAGGAAGCCTTCATGGCCTCGCTTAAGGAACTCAAGGGCCGGATCAACTCGGTCAAATCGACCCAGAAGATCACCAAGGCCAAGCAGATGGTGGCCGCGGCCAAGCTGCGCAAGGCGCAGGCGGCTGCCGAAGCCGCTCGCCCCTATGCGGCCCGCCTCGCCGAAGTGATGGCTTCGCTGGCCGGCAAGGTCAGCGGGGACAGCGCACCCAAATTGCTGGCTGGCACCGGCAGTGACCAGCGCCACCTGCTGGTCGTCGTCAACACGGACAAGGGTCTGTGCGGCGGTCTCAACTCGAACATCGTCAAGGAAGCCAAGGCCCAGGCCCGCGCGCTGATCGCCGCTGGCAAGAGCGTGGAATTCTTCCTGGTCGGACGCAAGGGACGCGCCCCGATCAGGCGCGATTTCGCTGACCAGATCGGCGGCGGCTTCGACACCAGCACCGTGCGCGATCCCGGCTTTGCCGAAGCCGAAGCGATCGCATCGGAACTGATGGCCAAGTTCGAATCCGGTTCCTTCGATGTCGCGCATCTCATCTTCGCCGAATTCAAGTCGGCGCTGGCGCAGGATCCGCTCACCCAGCAACTGATCCCCGTTCCGGCCCCCGCGACCGCCAGCGAAAGCGGCGCGGTGGTTGAATATGAACCGGGCGAGGAAGAAATCCTCGAAGAATTGCTGCCCCGCTATGTGAAGACGCAGATTTTCGGCGCGCTGCTGGAAATCGCCGCTTCCGAACAGGGCGCCTCGATGACCGCGATGGACAACGCCACGCGCAATGCGGGCGAACTGATCGACAAGCTGACCATCCAGTACAACCGCAGCCGTCAGGCCGCGATCACCACCGAACTCGTTGAAATTATCGCCGGCGCCGAAGCGCTGTAAGAGATTATAGGCAAGGAAACGAAAATGGCCATCGCACCCGTGCTCAACAAGACCACCAATGGCAAGATCAGCCAGGTCATCGGCGCCGTCGTCGACGTCACCTTCGAAGGCGAACTGCCGGCGATCCTGACCGCGCTGGAAACTGACAACAACGACCAGAAGCTGGTCCTTGAAGTCGCCCAGCACCTCGGCGAAAACACCGTGCGCACCATCGCCATGGATGGCACCGACGGCCTGACCCGCGGCCAGGCCGTAGTGAACACCGGCGCACAGATTTCCGTGCCCGTCGGCCCCAAGACGCTGGGCCGCATCATGAATGTGGTGGGCGAGCCGATTGACGAACGCGGCCCGGTCGGGTCCGACATGCACGCCCCGATTCACGCCGAAGCCCCGCCCTTCGTTGACCAGTCGACTGAAGCTGCCATTCTCGTCACCGGCATCAAGGTGATCGACCTGCTGGCGCCCTACGCCAAGGGCGGCAAGATCGGCCTGTTCGGCGGCGCCGGCGTCGGCAAGACCGTGCTGATCCAGGAACTGATCAACAACATCGCCAAGGGCCACGGCGGCGTCTCGGTCTTCGCGGGCGTCGGTGAACGGACCCGTGAAGGCAACGACCTTTACCACGAATTCCTCGATGCCGGGGTTATCGCCAAGGACGCGGACGGCAACGCCACGTCGGAAGGTTCCAAGGTGGCGCTGGTGTTCGGCCAGATGAACGAACCCCCGGGCGCGCGTGCCCGCGTCGCCCTGTCAGGCCTGACCATGGCGGAATATTTCCGCGACCAGGAAGGCCAGGACGTGCTGTTCTTCGTGGACAACATCTTCCGCTTCACCCAGGCTGGCGCGGAAGTGTCCGCCCTGCTTGGCCGTATTCCTTCGGCCGTGGGCTACCAGCCGACCCTGTCGACTGACATGGGTCAGCTGCAGGAACGCATTACGTCGACCACCAAGGGTTCGATTACCTCGGTGCAGGCGATCTACGTGCCGGCCGACGACCTTACCGACCCGGCCCCTGCCACCTCCTTCGCTCACCTTGACGCGACGACCACGCTGAACCGCGCGATTTCGGAACTGGGCATCTATCCGGCAGTTGACCCGCTCGACTCCACCAGCCGCGTTCTGGAACCGCGCGTCGTCGGTGCAGAGCATTACGAAACCGCCCGCAAGGTTCAGGAAACGCTGCAGAAGTACAAGAGCCTGCAGGACATCATCGCCATTCTGGGGATGGACGAACTGTCGGAAGAGGACAAGCTGACCGTCGCCCGCGCGCGCAAGATCCAGAAGTTCCTGTCGCAGCCGTTCCACGTCGCCGAAGTGTTCACCAACATTCCGGGCAAGTTCGTCCAGCTCGAAGACACGGTGAAGTCGTTCAAGGCCGTGGTCGAAGGCGAGTATGACCATCTGCCGGAAGACGCCTTCTACATGGTCGGCGGGATTGACGAGGCGGTGGCCAAGGCCAAGAAGCTGGCTGAGGAAGCCTGAACATCATGCCCCTCCACTTCGAACTCGTAACCCCGGCCCGGCTCGTCCGTTCGGAGGATGTCCACATGGTGGTCGTCCCCGGCACGGAAGGAGAGTTCGGCGTGCTGGAAGGCCACGCGCCGTTCATGTCCACCATTCGCGACGGCGCCGTCCAGGTCTATCGCACCGAAGGCAGCCAGCCGGAGGAAATCCAGGTGCGTGGCGGCTTTGCCGAAGTGGGCGAAAACGGCCTGACCGTGCTGGCGGAGCATGTGGAAGGCTGATCCTTGCTGACAGCTTCAGACAGATAAGGGCGCCCGTTGCGGCGCCCTTTTGCACAAGCCGCGATCAGGATCAGGGGGCGTCAGTCTGCGCCAGCTCGGTTGCGCGCCCTTCGCGCCACAGTATCAGGCCCGCGCAAACGATCAGCCCTGCCCCGGCAAGGCTCAGCTCGTCCGGCCAGTCACCGAAGATCAGCAGGCCAAGAGTCAGTGCGATCAGCAACTGGATATAGGTCATTGGCGCGATCAGCGCGGCACCCGCGCGGGTGGTAGCCGTGTAGACAAGCCAGTGACCAGAAGTAGCGGTAAAGGCGACAATTGCGCAGCGCAGGACAACTGACATCGATGGCCAGCCAACCACAAACCCACCGATTCCGGTGCCGGCAAAAAAGATCGTCGCAAGGGTCAGCAGGCTGGCGCCGATGGCTGAAGCATAGAATTGCATGGCCAGGCCACTGGCCAGCCGCGCGCCGATGCGATTGCCGATGATCAGCATGCTGACACCCATTGCGGCCAGCACCGGCCAGGCCAAAGCCCATCCATAAAGCGAGAAATTGGGACGAACGATCAGCAGAACCCCGCAAAAAGCGATCCCGATTGCGATCCAGGTCGCTTTCCGCACAGGCTCACCCAGGACGACCGCAGCCATCAACGCCGTGAACATGGGACTGGCAAACAGGATCGATGTGGCTTCCGCCATGGGCAATGCAAACAAGGCGTAAAAGAATGCGCTGGTACCTATTGCGATCCCGCTGCCGCGCATGAGCTGTAATCCGGGGCGTGGCATGCGAAAGGCTCCAAGGCCTTCCTTTACGAGAACCAATATTCCAAGAACGATAGCGGCAATAGAAAAGCGCAACGCACCGGCGGCCAATGCCGGCCACTGGCTGGCCATCGACTTGACTATCGCTTCTCCGAATGAAAAGGTGCTAAAACCACACGCGGCAATCAACAATCCTTCCCGTTCGGAATTTCTCACGAATCCATCCTTTCATCCGGTGGGCCGCTAATAACCGATACATCTTCTGAAACCAGCATGAATTGCAGATTGTCTGCCTGTCCGGGCATGCCATCCAACCCGGCTCCGATTGTGGCGTATATTTTCTGGACAAAGTGCAGATTAGCTCCGTGCCCCGGACAACGCCAGCAAGGCCACCAGCCCGCATGCGATTGCCCTGTGCCGGGACGGCCAGCAACCGTTACTAATCACGGAATGTTTCTAGAAAAATCATCCTGCCCGCTTTCAATCCTGCCCTAACTCCCGCTCCATGGGGGTGCAAGGGAGAGATCTGCCGCCCGTCCCGCTTCACGCCATCAACCGACCAGGCCTTTAGAGAAAATCAAGGTTCTCACTATATTCACCATTCCAGATCACCAATTGTCAGCCATGCGAACACCACAACGGTCGCTTGGGGGCAGCCAGACTACCCAGAGGGAAAACATGGCAATGAGCGCATTCGGACGGAAGAACGGCATCGGTGGCATGAGCGCCGGCGCGCGTCCTGCCTTTGGTGTTGCCCGCCCGATGAAGGGCGGCGCTGCCGCAGAAGGGCCGACAGCCAGGGCGCCGGTTCCGGGCGGTGAACAGTTCCCGCCGATCCCCGGCGGCCTGAGCGCGGGCGGCGTGCCGCCATCCGGCGGCGTACCCGAAAAAGCAGACGCGATGAGCCGCCTGCAGGACCGCGCCAACAATGTGGTCGAAGGCCAGGCCAAGATCGAAGGCTTCGAAGCCAGCGTTCACAAGATCAAGGAACAGGTGCTGCCGCGCCTGCTGGAGCGGGTCGATCCCGAAGCGGCGGCCACTCTGTCCAAGGAAGAACTGTCCGAGGAATTCCGCCCGATCATCATGGAAGTGCTGGCCGAACTGAAGGTCACGCTTAACCGGCGCGAACAATTCGCACTGGAAAAGGTGCTGATTGACGAACTGCTCGGCTTCGGTCCGCTGGAAGAACTGCTCAACGATCCGGACGTGTCCGATATCATGGTCAACGGGCCGGATCAGACCTACATCGAAAAGAAGGGCAAGCTTACGATTGCCCCGATCCGGTTCCGTGACGAACAGCACCTGTTCCAGATCGCGCAGCGCATCGTCAACCAGGTCGGCCGCCGGGTCGACCAGACCACACCGCTGGCTGACGCCCGCTTGAAGGACGGCAGCCGCGTCAACGTGATCGTGCCGCCGCTTTCGCTCCGCGGAACCGCGATCTCGATTCGTAAATTCTCCGAAAAGCCGATCACGCTGGACATGCTCGAAGGCTTCGGCTCGATGAGCAAGAAGATGTGCACCGCGCTGAAGATTGCGGGCGCCTGCCGGATGAACATCGTCATCTCGGGCGGTACGGGTTCGGGTAAAACCACCATGCTTAATGCCCTGTCGAAGATGATCGACCCGGGCGAACGCGTGCTGACCATCGAAGACGCGGCCGAACTCCGGCTGCAGCAGCCGCACTGGCTGCCGCTGGAAACCCGCCCGCCAAACCTTGAAGGCCAGGGCGCGATCACCATCGGCGACCTCGTCAAGAATGCCCTGCGTATGCGTCCTGACCGCATTATCCTGGGCGAAATTCGTGGCGCGGAATGTTTTGACCTGCTCGCGGCGATGAACACCGGCCACGATGGTTCGATGTGTACGCTGCACGCCAACAGCCCGCGCGAGTGCCTGGGCCGTATGGAAAACATGATCATGATGGGCGACATCAAGATTCCCAAGGAAGCCATCAGCCGCCAGATCGCCGAATCGGTGGACCTGATCGTGCAGGTCAAGCGCCTGCGCGACGGCTCACGCCGCACCACCAACATCACCGAAGTGATCGGGATGAAAGGCGACGTGATCGTGACGCAGGAATTGTTCAACTTCGAATATCTGGACGAAAACGAAGAGGGCAAGATTCTTGGCGAATTCCGCTCGTCAGGCCTGCGTCCCTACACGCTGGAAAAGGCGCGTCAGTTCGGCTTCGACCAGGCGTATCTGGAAGCCTGCCTCTGATCTGTCCGGCAAACGACGGCGCGGTGCGCCGTCAGCAATCAATCGCTTGATCCGAACGGGAAGCATCGTAAAGCGATGCAATGAGCCCGACCCACAGCCCCCGACCCGTGCTTGCACTGGGCCTCAGGCTGCTTGGCGTCACCTTTCTCTCGGTCATGACCTTGCTGGTCAAGCTGGCCGGGGAACGCGGCATTCATGTCTTCGAGATGATGTTCTGGCGTCACCTCACCACCGTGCCGCTGGTGCTGGTCTGGCTTGGTTCGCGCGGCAACCTCTCCAGCCTGCGCACTCCGCGCTTCGGGGCGCATCTGCGCCGCGCAATATTGGGCACCGTGGGGATGAGCCTGATGTTCGGATCGTTTGTCGTGCTGCCGCTGGCCGAAGCGACGACGCTGAATTTCACCGTGCCGCTGTTCGCCACCATCCTCGCCATCTTCATGCTGAAAGACCGGGTGGGCTACTGGCGCTGGTCGGCACTCATCGTCGGCTTTGGCGGCGTACTGGTGATCGCGCAGCCCGGCCATGGCCATCTTCCGCTGGCGGGGGCGGCCCTGGGGCTGAGCGGTGCCTTCATGATCGCGCTGCTGTCGATCCTGGTCAAGGATCTCAACCGCACTGATCAGCCGCTGACGATCGTCTTCTGGTTCGCCGCGATGGGGGCACCGATGATGGCCCTGACGCTGCCATTCGTGATGACCGGTCATGACAGCGCAGCCTGGCTGCTGCTGTTCGGGATTGGCGTGATCGGGACCCTGGGCCAGTTGATGCTGACCCTGTCACTGCGGCTGGGTTCGGTTTCCAGCGTGACGGTGATGGATTATTCGGGACTGATCTGGGCGACATTGTTCGGCTGGATCATCTGGGATCACCTGCCGCCCGCCACGACCTGGCTGGGCGCCCCGCTGATTGTCGCGGCCGGCATCCTCATCGTCTGGCGCGAACACAAGCTGTCGCGCGAAAAGGCGGACGCCATGCTTTCACGCTGAGGCTGCGGCTTGTCGCCACCTCTGCGCAGTTCAGCTTGCGGCAAGCTGGCCGGTGCCAGCACTCGCTTGATATACGCCAGCGGCCTCACCATTCGGGCCGCATGAAACGGGAGCTGCCCATGGTTCGTAAACTGATTATCGCCTTTGCCCTCGGGGGCATCATGCTGACCGCCACTGCCTGCAACACGGTGAAGGGGCTGGGCCGCGACATCGAATCCGTCGGTCAGGCGGGCGACGACGCCATGTGAACCGCAGGGCGAACGCCCCGGTTTCACACCCTGCGATAGATCAGCACCAGATTATTGGCGGGCATCGCCACCCGGCGGCTGCGCGCAAAACCATTGTCGTGGCCCAGCGCATCCATGGCCGGCACGGCGCGCAGGCCCCATGCGGGATTGCGCGCCTTCAGGCTTTCATCGAACGCCAGATTGGAAGGCGCGGTTTCTACGCCCTCCTCCAGATAGGGTCCGTAGAGGATGAGCGGCGCGCGACTGGGCAGGATGCGCGCGGCCCCGGCGAACAGGCCCTGCGTTGCGGCCCACGGGCTGATATGCACCATGTTGATGCAGACCAGCGCTGCTGCCGCAGCGACCGGCCAGTGCCCGCTTGCCGCATCCAGCATCACCGGCGCCAGCAGGTTGGGTGGGCCGGATTCCGCACGCCAGGCGGCGATCGAGGCGATCGCATCCGGATCGGGATCGCTCGACTGCCAGACAAGCTGCGGGAATCGCGCGGAAAAGTATAGGCCATGTTCACCCGTCCCGCTCGCCACCTCCAGCACCGTACCGCTGCCCGGCAATTCTTCGGCAAGGACCGCCGCGATGGGATCGCGATTGCGGGCGGCGGCAGGTGCGGTCTGCTTCATGGTGTCAGCGCCAGATGGCGCCGCGCCGCGCGCAACAACCCATCATGTTCATGCACGAACCGCCCCCCGGCCTTCTCGCGCGCCAGCCCGTGAATCGTGTCAACCAGCCGGTCAGCCGAGATCGAGCGATAGCGGCGATACTGACCGTGCAGGAACAGATCGGTCAGCGGGCTGGCCGCCTGCATCAGGGCTTCGGCCGGGCGCACATCCTCCTCGCGGCGACCGCGCAGCAGGCCGGGGCGCAGAATGTCCAGCCGGGCAAAACGCAGCCTCGCCAACGCCTCCTCCACCTCGCCCTTGACCCGCAGATACAGATGGCGGCTGGCACGACTCGCCCCGGCGGATGAAATGTGAATGAACTGCCGCGTTCCCGCAGCTTTCGCGGCGCGGGCAACCGCGAGCACCAGCTCTTCGTCCACCGCGCGAAAGGCCGCCTCGTCGCGGCCCGATTTCTTCCAGGTCGTGCCCAACGCACTGACCACCACCTCCGGCTTTAGCGCGGCAATGGTTTCCGCCCAATAGTCCGGTTCCGCAACGAACATTTCCATGCGCACGCCGCGCGGCAATTCGATCCGGCGCCGGGCCACCGCGGCAAGACGAAAACTGCGGCAATGCGCCGATCGGGCAATGAGGCTGCGCCCCACCAGCCCGGTCGCGCCCACCAGCACCATGCGCCTGTCAGACATTGCTGAGGCCTTCGGGCACGCGACCGAAAATCATGGCGTAACGATCGATCGCATAACGATCCGTCATCCCGGCGATGAAGTCGGCGATCCGCCTGCTGCGTTCCGGCTCCCCATCGGGCAACGTCTCATGCCAGCCGTGATTCATCAGTTCGGGTTGCTGTTCAAACGCGGCGAAAAGATCAGCGATGACCTGCCGGGCGCGCTCCGCCGTCGCGGTCTGTTCGGGATGCATGTAGAGGCGTTCGTACATGAAACCTTTTAACCGCCGTTCCTCCGCCGCGAACTCGAGCGAAAAACTGACCAGCGCCCTGCCCGCCGCGCGGACATCGTCAATCGTCTCGATCCCCGCCAGATTGACGCGGGTCTGTTCCAGCAGATCATTGACCATCAGCCCGATCTGGCCGCGCACCAGTTCGCGCAATTGCCGGTCGCGCGGCGCGCGCGGGAAATGCCGTTCCACCGCCCGCCACTGATCGGCCAGCAGGTCCACCGTCAGCAGATCGTCCAGCGTCAGGAAACCGGCCCGCAACCCGTCGTCAATGTCATGATTGTCATAGGCGATGTCATCGGACAGCGCGGCCACCTGCGCTTCCAGCGATGGCCAGCTGGCCAGTTCCAGCGGGAAGGTCGCGTCCAGTTCGGCCAGCGCCCAGTTGGCGCGGGCCACGGGGCCATTGTGCTTGGCCAGCCCTTCCAGCAGTTCCCAGGTCAGATTCAGCCCGTCGTGATCGCAATAGGGGCTTTCCAGCCGCATCAGCGTGCGCAGCGACTGCGCATTGTGATCAAAGCCGCCGCGCGCGGCCAGAGCGGCGTTCAACGCATCTTCCCCGGCATGGCCGAAGGGCGGGTGGCCGATGTCATGCGCCAGACACAGCGCCTCGGTCAGATCTTCGTCCAGTCCCAGCGTGCGCGCGACCACCCGGCCGATCTGCGCCACTTCCAGGCTGTGAGTGAGCCGGACCCGGTAATGATCGCCATCGGGCGCCACAAACACCTGAGTCTTGTGGCGCAGCCGGCGAAAGGCGATGGAATGAATGATCCGGTCCCGGTCGCGCTGGAACTCGCTGCGCGGGCCGCGGCTGCCGAAGCGGTCTTCGGCATATTCGCGTCCGCGGGAACGGTCAGGATCGGCAGCGAAGGGGGCGCGTTTCACGTTGCGCCGGTTAAGCCCTCACCGCCGGTTTGGCAATGGGCGCGCGCGGCAGGCAGGGCTCAAGCCGCGCCCAGAATCCAGTTCGCCGCCGCTTCAGCGTGAATGCGCGTGCAATCGTAGATCGGCAGCACATTGGCATCGACGTCCACCACCATTTCCAGCTCCGTACAGGCGAGCACGATGGCTTTCGCCCCTTCCTGCTCCTTGACGGTAATGATGGTTTTCAGGGCGCGTTCGGCCTCGCGCGTGACCTTGCCGCGCATCAGCTGATCGTAAATGATCCGGTCCAGCGTTTCGACATTCTTCATGTCGGGCGGCAACAGGGTGACGCCATGCGCGATCAGCCGCTGACGATAGAAATTTTCGGTCATCACATTGCGGGTGCCGATCAGCGCGGCGGTGGCCACGCCGTCTGCCGCCATCCGTTCGCCCACGCATTCGGCAATATGCAGGACCGGAATGCCGGCCTGCTCCGCCGCACGGTCATAGACCTTGTGCATCGAATTGGCGCCGATCAGCAGCGCAGTGGCCCCCGCATCGGCCAGGCGGCGCGCGCTTGCGCCCAGCACGCTGGCCGCACGATCCCAGTCGGATGCGCTGGAAAGCCCATAGAGTTCGGAGAAATCCAGGCTTTCGATCAGCAGCGGCGCACTGGACAGATGCCCCTTGCTCGCCTGCACGATGCGATTGATGTGATCGTAATATGTCCGGGTCGAAACCCAGCTCATGCCGCCGATCAGGCCGAGCTTGCGCAATAGATGACTCCCTCATTCGCCCGCGTTGGGGCGAGCGCATGCATTAGAACAAAAATAACCTTACCGGGAGGTTACTGACGGCGAAACGAATGGTTTTAGCGGTCAAAGCGCCTTGATGATCTCTTCCACCATCTTCTTGGCATCGGCCAGCAGCATCATCGTCTGGTCCATGTAGAACACATCATTGTCGACCCCGGCATAGCCGACGCCGCCCATGCTGCGCTTGATGAACATCACCGTCTTGGCCTTGTCGACGTCGAACACCGGCATGCCGTAGATCGGGCTGGACTTGTCCGTCTTGGCCGCCGGGTTGACCACGTCATTGGCGCCGATGATGAAGGCCACGTCCGCCTGCGCGAATTCGCTGTTGATATCCTCCAGCTCGAACACTTCGTCATAAGGCACGTTCGCTTCGGCCAGCAGCACGTTCATATGCCCCGGCATGCGGCCTGCCACCGGGTGAATGGCGTATTTGACGTTGACGCCCTTCTCCTTCAGCAGATCGCCCATTTCGCGCAGCACATGCTGGGCCTGCGCCACCGCCATGCCATAACCGGGGATGATGATCACGTTCTCCGCTTCGCCCAGCAGGAACGCCGCGTCTTCGGCGCTGCCGCGCTTCCACGGGCGGTCCGTCTTGGCCGCGCCCGCACCGTCGCTGGCGCTTTCCGCGCCGAACCCGCCCGCAATCACTGAAATGAAGCTGCGGTTCATGGCCTTGCACATGATGTAGGACAGGATCGCACCCGATGATCCGACCAGCGCCCCGGTGATGATCATCGCCGTATTGTGCAGGGTGAAGCCCATCGCCGCTGCGGCCCAGCCGGAATAGGAATTCAGCATGGACACCACCACCGGCATGTCCGCCCCGCCGATGGGAATGATCAGCAGGAAGCCGATGATGAAGGCCAGCGCGCAGATGATCCAGAACATCTGGTTCTCGCCCGGCCCGGCCGCGTCCGACATGGTGAACAGCGCGGTCAGCGCGATGATCGCGCCCAGCGTGCCGAGATTGATGACATGGCGCGCGGGCAGCATGATCGGAGCGCCCGACATATTGCCGTTCAGCTTTGCAAAGGCGATGACCGATCCGGAAAAGGTAATCGCACCGATGGCCGCGCCCAGCGCCATTTCAACGCGGCTGACGCTGAGGATATTGCCGTCCGCACCCAGAATCCCGAAGGCTTCGGGGTTGAGGAAGGCGGCAACGCCGACCAGCACGGCGGCCAGGCCGACCAGGCTGTGAAAGGCGGCAACCAGCTGCGGCATGGCGGTCATGGCGATCTTGCGCGCAATCACCCAGCCCACAGCACCGCCAAGCGCGATCGCGCCGACGATTTCGGGAAGCGATGCGACTTCATGCGTCACCAGCGTCGTGACCACCGCGATCAGCATCCCGGCCATGCCGAAACGATTGCCCCGGCGCGACGTGGCGGGCGAAGACAACCCGCGCAGGGCGAGGATGAACAAGACGCCTGAAACCAGATAGGCGAGCATCGCCCAGGAAGGAGTAGCGACGTGTTCCATCACTTCTTCTCCTTCTTCTTGTACATGGCCAGCATGCGTTCCGTCACGGCGAAGCCGCCGAAGATGTTGACGCTGGCCAGCGCCACCGCGACCAGGCCCAGCCACTTGGCACCGGGGGATCCGGCAGCGGCAGATGCGATCAGCGCGCCGACGATGATCACCGATGAAATGGCGTTGGTCACCGCCATGAGCGGCGTATGCAGCGCGGGCGTGACTGACCAGACCACGTAATAGCCCACGAAACAGGCCATCACGAAGATCGACAGGATCGAGATAAAGTCCATGAGTTTTCCTTCCCTCAGCCCAGCAGCCGTTCGTTGACGACCTTGCCGCCCTGCGTCAGCCGCACGGCATTGCCGATTTCCTCGTCCAGAACGGGCTTGCCCGCCTCCTTGTCCCAGAAGGCGGAGAGGAAGTTGTATAGGTTGCGCGAATAGAGCGCGGACGCATCGGCAGGAAGATGCGCGGGCGTGTTGGAAAGGCCCATGATCTTGACCCCGTGCCGGACCACCACCTGATCGGGAACGGAACCTTCGACATTGCCGCCTTGCGCCACGGCAAGGTCGAAAATGACGCTGCCCGGCCGCATGGTGGCGATCTGTGCATCTGTGACCAGTCTCGGTGCCGCTCTGCCCGGGATCAGTGCGGTTGTGATCACGATATCCTGCTTGGCGATGTGGCTGGACACCAGTTCGGCCTGCGCCTTCTGGTATTCTTCCGACATTTCAGTGGCATAACCACCAGCGCCTTCGCCCTCGATCCCCGCCACGCTTTCCACGAAAATCGGCTTGGCACCCAGCGACTGGATCTGTTCCTTCGTGGCCGAACGCACGTCAGTGGCGGAAACCTGCGCCCCCAGGCGGCGCGCGGTGGCGATGGCCTGCAGCCCCGCCACGCCAACACCCATGATGAACGCACGAGCGGCGGTAATCGTTCCGGCCGCCGTCATCATCATCGGAAAGGCCCGGCCATATTCGTCGGCAGCGGCGATCACCGCCTTGTAGCCCGCAAGGTTCGACTGGCTGGACAGCACGTCCATCGATTGCGCGCGCGTGATGCGCGGCATGAATTCCATCGCCAGCGCTTCAATCCCGGCGGCGGCATAAGCGTCCACCCGCGCGCGCTGCCCGAAAGGATCGACAATCGCGGCCAGCATCGCGCCGGGTTTGGCCCCGGCCAGCAGGTCCGGTTCCGGCCCCTGCACGCCGAACAGGATATCCGCATCCTTGGCCGCCTGCGCCAGAGGGCCGACTTCGGCCCCCGCTTCGCGATAGGCTTCGTCGGAAATCGAGGCGGCATCGCCCGCACCGGCTTCAACCGCAACCACCGCGCCCAGCGCGATGAACTTCTTGACCGTTTCGGGGATCGCAGAGACGCGCGTTTCGCCCGCCGCCCGTTCCTTGATGACGGCGATCCGCGTTGCAGTGGCCATCAGCTGGCGATCAGAAGAACGACAAGCAACGCGATCAGGGCGGTCAGCACTGAACCCCATTTGATGAGAGAGATGAAGCTGCCGTATGTCTGTTCGGCTGCCTTCATGTCATTACCGGATGCCATTTTGCGGATCCCCCTGATGGAAAGTTGGCTTTGAACCAGCCTCTAGCGAGCCTTCGCCACGGGTCAAGGCTCTGCGCGCCTTCCGCGCCGTTCCTGCCCCTGATATGCGCCGTTTCATACCGCGCGCGGGCCATCTGGTCCAATCGGCCAAATCAGCCTTAATCAGGTCTTTACTCCCTGCGATGTATTCCCTCGCCTGTGTCAAAGGGGGACAAGATTCAGGCGATGAGCGAGAGCCAGGAACGATTGCTGATGCTGATCGACGATGAACCGGCCCAAAGCCGGTTGATCAGCGCGCTGGCCGCCCGCGAGGGTTGGCGGGCGCTGATCGTGCGCGATTCGGAAACGGCCATCGCCACGCTGGGCACGCGCGAAGGGATGCAGCTTGGCGCGATCATCCTCGATCAATGGGTTCCGGGTGACGACGCCTGCCAGTTGATCGGGGAACTGAAGGCCCGCCGCCCCGGCCTTCCCATCCTGATGCTTACCGCCAGCGCATCACCGCTGCTCGCCGTTGAAGCGATGCGCGCAGGCGCAACCGATTATCTCGTCAAGCCGGTCGCCCCTGAACGGCTGATGCAGGCGCTGCGCAGCGCGACAATTCGCGAAGCGCCACGCGATGAACTGCAACCGCTCACGGAAAAACTGGCCGCAACCATCGACTTCGACGCAATGGTCGGCGCCAGCCCCCTGTTCCGTTCCGCGCTGGCGCGGGCCGCAAAGGCCGCCAGGGGCCACGGCCATGTGCTGATCGAAGGAGAAAGCGGCACCGGCAAGGAAATGCTGGTGCGTGCCATGCATGCTGCCAGCCCCCGGGCGAAACTGCCGTTCCGCATCGTCAATATCGGCGGAATTCCCGAGAATTCGGTCGAATCCGTGCTCTTCGGACATGAAAAAGGTGCCTTTGCCGGCGCCTTCGACCGGCAAATCGGCGCCTTGCAACATTGCGATGGCGGAACGCTGGTGCTGGACGAGATCGACCGGCTGCCCGCGCATGTTCAGGAACGTCTGGCCGAAGCCTTGCAGACCGGACAGGTCCGCCCGATCGGTGCCGCTCACCGGTTTCGCATCGACATTCGCATCATCGCCGCCAGCAACTGGCCGCTTGACGAACATGTCACGCTGGGCGTTTTCAAGCGCGAACTGCGCGATGCCCTTGCCGCCACGCGCATCGTCCTGCCACCGCTGCGCGACCGGCTGGGTGACATTTCCGCGCTGACCCGGCATTTCCTGCATCAGATCGGCGAACAGCCGGGCCTGCGCCCGTTGGGGATCACCGATGGCGCGCTGTCACTGCTCTCCGCCTATGACTGGCCGGGCAATGTACGCCAGTTGCAGGCCGTGCTGTTTCGCGCCGCTGTGTTCTGCGACGGCGACGCGCTGACCGCGCAGGATTTCCCGCAGCTGTCCGAAATGCTGGGTGAGTGCCAGGCGGCGCTCAATCCGCAACAGGACAGTGTGGGCGTCATGCTCTATACCGAAGACGGCAATCTGCGCCCGCTGGAGGAGATCGAGGCGGATGTGATCCGCCTTGCCATCGGCCATTATCGCGGGCGCATGACCGAAGTGGCGCGGCGGCTGGGCATTGGCCGCTCAACCCTCTACCGCAAGCTGGGCGATCTCGGGATCGAGAACAGCACCGCAGCCTGAGCCGCGCCGTTACTTTCCAGTCCAGCCCGCCTCCTGCCGGGCGATCACTCCGCCCTTGTCGTCCATCAGCGACAGGGTCAGCCGTTTCTTCGCCCAATCGATATCGACAAGGCCGAAATTGGGATCGGCATAAAGCCCCGTTCGCCGCGACGGATCAGCTTCGTCAGCAGACCTGTCGCCGCTACCAACCGGAAGGTTGAGCGAGGATGAGGTGAATTCCCACAACTCTTCCCCCAACGCGGCGGGATTGGCCGAATAGATCGCGCCGCGATGACGATCGCCTGACAACAACAAGAGACCGCCGCCCGCGCGCGCGCCGATCATGCGATAAAGGCGGTCCCGTTCCAGCGGCAGCAAGCGCCAGCTTTCATAGCCATGCGCATCGGTCATCACCTGGATCGAAGAGGCGATAATCCGCAGATCCGCCGGTTTGGCCAGTTCCTGCTGCAACCACGCCCATTGCGCCTCGCCCAGCACTTCAAGCCCAGGCGTGTCATCGGGGCGATAGGGGCCATGTACACTGGGCTGCGCATCGGCGGGCAGCAGCTGGAAGGGTGAACGGAAGAAGCGCGTATCAAGCAGGATCACCTGCAGCCGCTTTCCTTCCTCCCCGAAAATGGCGCTGTCATAGACCCCTGGACGGCTGCGCAACGCTTCCCCTGCGCTCCAGAAATGCTCGAAAATCGTTTCCGACCATTCCCGGAAGGCAAAGGCGCTGCCCCCGTCATTGAACCCGAAATCATGATCGTCCCATGTTTCCATCATCGGCACCATGGAACGGAACGCCGCAAATTCCGTGTGCCCCGCCAGCTTTGCATAGGCCGTGCGCAATGAACCAAGGTCAGCTCCGCCATTCCAGAGGAGGTCGCCGTAGACATTGTCACCCAGCATCAGGAACAGCTGCGGGTCGGCATCGCAAATCGCATTCCAGAACGCCTGCGGGTAGGATTGATGTTCGCAACTGCCAAAGGCCAGGCGATGGACCGTTGTTTGTGCGGGCAGTGCCGGGTTCGGACCAGCTTGCGGCAGGCTGATCTGCGGCCGCAATGCCGAATAATACGGTTTCAACAACTCCACCGGATCAGGCAACATCCCTTGTTCGGCGGATTTTTCCGCCCGAGCGGGCAGGGAAATGAGTGCCAGCGCAACCAGCGCCGCACGCAACGCTTTGGGAAGTTGTTTCATGCCGCCTGACTATCGCGGCAGAAGCCGCGAGGCGAGATGTTTCTGCCACCTCAGGGCAGGTCCGAAAAATCCGTCAGCGCGCCATCGCGCAGGCCCCGCCAGACGTCGCGCGCCTGCACCGTTTCCGCCACATCATGCACGCGGAGCAGTTGCACGCCCGCGTTCATGCCGTGCAGCGCGACCGCGATCGATCCGCCCAGCCGCTTGTGCGCAGGCGCTTCATTGGCCAGCGCGCCGACAAACCGCTTGCGGCTGGCCCCCAGCAGGATTGGCTGACCGAGCGCGTGATAAAGCGGCAGCGCATTCATCACCGCGAGATTATGCGCCAGCGACTTGCCGAAACCGATACCGGGGTCGAGTATGATCCGTTCGCGCGCAATCCCCGCCGCAATGGCAGCATCGCGCCGGTCCCTGAGCCAGTCGAACACATCCAGCGCCGGGTGCGCATAATGCGCGCAATCATGCAGATCGCCGCCATCGCCCCCCTGCTTGCCCGGCGCATGCATCAAGATCACGGATTCGCTGCGCGCGGCCACGAATTCCAGTGCACGCGGATCGTGGCGCAGCGCGGAAACATCGTTGATGACCTGCGCCCCGGCCTTGAGCGCCGCCTCCATCACACCGACCCGGCGGGTGTCGATGCTGATTGCCGCGCCCATGGCGGCGAGCCCTTCCACCAGCGGCAGCACCCGCTTCAGCTCGTCCCCTTCCCACACTGCGGGGGCCCCGGGCCGCGCGCTTTCGCCGCCCACATCAATGATCGCCGCGCCCGCTTCCAGCATCGCGCCCGCGTGATTGCGCGCCTCTGCGGGATCGTCCAGAAACTTGCCGCCGTCCGAAAAGCTGTCGGGCGTCATATTAAGGATGCCCATCACCTGCGGCTGGTCGAGCCGGATACTGCGGACGCCGCCATCCCGGACGGGCAGTTGCAGCGGGGCATGGCTGGATTGCAGCCCGGCCCACTGGGCTGCGCCCTCTGCCGCCAGATCACCGGGCAGACGCGCCAGCGCCGCTTCCATCTGCGGCGCGCTCACCCGTTCGCGTTCCACCACCCTGTCGCCCTCACGCTGGATCAGCGCAAAACGATGTGCATAAACCATGCCCCCGGCGAGACGCACGGCTTCGCCGTCCTCGCTCTGCGGGCTGGGTGCGAGGCCGATCGGGCGGATGTAAAGGCGCGTCGAAATCGGATCAGTCCTCGATCCGCAACAGGAACAGCTGGCGCAGCGCGTCCAGCGGCTTCACCTCGCCATCCTGCTCGATATGCCAGAAGGTCCAGCCATTGCAGCTGGGCGCACCCTGCAAATCCTTGCCCACACCGTGAATGGAGCCGGTCAGCCCGCCGCTTTCCAGCGATCCGTCCGCGCGCACGCTGGCGGTCCAGCGCCGCTGGCGATCGAACAACATGGCCCCGGGTTCAATCATCCCGGCTTCCACCAGCGCGCCAAAGGCCACGCGCGGCGCATCCTTGCGGCTTTGCATGGTGGTCAGAGCACTTTCGTCCAGCGGCAGCGCCGCCTCGATCCTCTCCAGCGCCGCAGCGCGATAGGTATCGTCCCGCTCACAACCGATCCATTCGCGTCCCAGCCGCTTTGCCACCGCCCCAGTGGTGCCCGTACCGAAGAAGGGATCGAGCACGACATCACCCTTTTCCGTCGTTGCCAGCATCACGCGATAAAGCAGCGCCTCGGGCTTTTGGGTTGGGTGAACCTTGGTCCCGCCCTTCTTGAGCCGTTCCTGCCCGCCGCATAGCGGGATCACCCAATCGCTGCGCATCTGCAATTCGTCATTCAACGTCTTCATCGCGCGATAGTTGAAGTGGTACTTCGCCTTCTCGCCCATGCTGGCCCAGATCAGCGTTTCATGCGCGTTGGTGAAGCGGGTGCCGCGGAAATTGGGCATCGGGTTGGATTTGCGCCAGACGATGTCATTCAGGATCCAGAAGCCAATATCCTGCAGGATCGCGCCAACCCGGAAAATATTGTGATAGCTGCCGATCACCCACAGCGCGCCATCGGGCTTCAGCACACGGCGAGCTTCGGCCAGCCAGTCGCGCGTGAAACTGTCATACACGGCAAAACTGTCGAAACGGTCCCAGTCATTGGTCACCGCGTCGACATGACTGCCATCGGGGCGGTTGAGATCGCCACCGAGCTGCAGATTGTATGGCGGATCGGCGAAGATCAGGTCCACGCTTGCATCGGGCAGGCCACGCATCGCAGCCACGCAATCGCCAGACAATATCTGGCCCAGCGGCAATTGCGCGCGCGCATCGCGGATGCTTGCCGGGCGGGCCTTCGCCCGGTCAATCGTCAGAACCTGTCCCATGTTCGTCAAAACCCCCTTTACTTATCCACAGGGTGAGTCCTCGGGAGTCCCGCGTCAAGCACGGGATTGCGGCGCAGCATGGCAAAACATGGTTAACAGCCCGTCAAGACAGGCGGAACGGAACGAGTCCGGCACATCATGTGGAGTCCCCCACCCCAGCGCGGACTCGATATGTTGGGGTGTGGCGGCGAAGACTCAATTCGTCGCATTTCGGGTTTCAGAACAGGCCAAGCTGCGCCACCGGGGCAAAGCTGCGGCGGTGCAGCGGGGTCGGCCCATGTTCGCGCAAGGCCGCCATATGATCAGCGGTGGGATAGCCCTTGTTGCGTTCCCAGCCGTAATGCGGATGCAGCCGAGCGGCTGCGGCCATCAACCGGTCACGATGTTCCTTGGCCAGGATGGAGGCTGCGGAAATGCAAGGTTCGATCGCATCGCCGCCCACAATGGCCCGCGCATTCCAGCCCCATTGTGGCAGGCGATTGCCATCAACCAGCACCAGCCCCGGACGCAGCCCCAGTGCATTGACCGCCCGGGTCATCGCCAGCATCGTCGCCTGGAGGATATTGATGGCATCGATTTCCGCCGGGCTCGCCTCGCCGATGCCGAAGCGGCAGCGCGCGCGGATCTCCGCCTCCAGATTCGCACGGCGGCGGGCGGACAGCTTCTTGCTGTCATTCAGCCCGGCGATCCCGCCTTCGCACAACACCACGGCAGCAGCGACCACCGGTCCCGCCAGGGGGCCGCGCCCCGCCTCGTCCACTCCGCATACCGGCTGCATTGCGTCACCCTATCGGCCGACGCATGCAATTTCCATCGACATTGCAGGCGCGCCGCCCTATCGGCGCGCGGCCCATGGCTGACCTGATTCCCCTTGCCGATGTCGATCCTCAACTGATCGAAGATCTGCTGGACCGCGCGTTCGAGCCGGAGCGGCGGCAACGCACCGCCTATCGCATCCGCGACGGGGTGGACTGGCTGCCCGGCCTCAGCTTCGCCGCAGTGGATGACCAAGGGTTCCTGATCGGCACGATCCAGGTCTGGCCGGTGGCGCTGACCGATCCCGAAGGGCGACGTCATCCCATGCTGATGGTCGGCCCGGTCGCCGTGCTGCCCGCGCACCAGAACGAAGGCTTTGGCAAGGCGCTGATGCTGGCGGTACTGGGCGCGCTGGACCCCAAGGCGCCGTTGCCACAGGTGATGATCGGGGACGAGGAATATTACGGGCGCTTCTTCGGCTTCTTCGCCGCACCGACGCAGGGCTGGCAGGTCCCCGGCCCGGTCGACCCGAAACGGCTGCTGGTGCGCTGCGTCAATCCGGCCGTGCTCCCGCGCGAAGGCATGCTCGGGCCTTGGCGGGCGGGATGACTTCTGGCATCGCCTGATGCGCGATGCCTTACGAACCACCCCCCGAACTTGGCGCAATGTCACTGGCGGACATCGCCGAAGCGGTCGCGACGCGCAAGCTTCCGCCCGTCAGCGCGTGGAATCCCTTGGAAGAAGGCGAAAGCCAGATGCGCATCGCGGCGGATGGGCGGTGGTATCATGACGGTGGGGAAATCACCCGCCCGGCCATGATCCGCGCCTTCGCCTCGCTGCTCATGCGTGATGCACAGGGCCAGCACTGGCTGGTCGTCCCTTACCAGAAGCTGCGTATCGCGGTGGAGGACGCGGCCTTTATCGCCACTGACGTATCCGCGCGGGACGCTGCGCTGGCCTTCCGTCTCAATACGGATGACATTGTGGTCGCCGGGCCGGACAATCGCCTGCGAACTGCCGGGGATCCCGATGTCCCGGCAATCTATCTTGCCGTTCGCAACGGCTGCGAGGCGCGGCTTGACCGCAGCACCTATCTCCAGCTTGCCGACCTGGCGCTGGCCCGCGGCGATGACTGGACGGTGGAAAGCCTGGGCGAGAGTTTTTCGCTGGTGCCGCAATGACCACGCTGCATGAACGGCTATCCCGGCTATATGACATCGGGCATCAG
>Ga0233450_10000766_pt1 | contig 36356 bp, 38 predicted proteins | sample 011ome_30_FD_189956 | JGI IMG/M metagenome (GOLD analysis project Ga0233450, IMG submission 189956) | Coastal salt marsh microbial communities from the Groves Creek Marsh, Skidaway Island, Georgia - 011501CT (spades assembly) | ecosystem: Environmental > Aquatic > Marine > Intertidal zone >... | reverse complement strand
TTCATTAAGTAATTCCTTTCATTTATATTTAAATCACTTAATTCAATTAAATTAGCTTTATTAGGTATTAAAACTATCCAAAAAAAATCTTTTGCATTCATAAGTCTTACTTGGAAATTTTCTAAATTTTTTATTAAAAAGGTATCTTTTTCTAATCTCTTATCTAATTTAAACACTTCAAATTCCTATTAAATTCATTTAATTTAATTTTAATATGTCACAATTTATTAAGCTAATTAATGTCTAAGTAAAAGGATATTCGAATGGTAAAAGAAACAAATATATCAATTAATAGCGATAGACTTTGGGATAGTTTGATGACAATGGCTAAAATTGGACCTGGAATTGCTGGAGGTAATAACAGACAAGCTGTGACTTCAGAAGATGGAGAAGCAAGAAAATTATTACAAAAATGGTCTGAGGATGCTGGTATGACCATGAAAGTTGATGAACTTGGATCAATGTTCTTTAAAAGAGAAGGAACAGATAAAAACGCACTACCTGTTGTTATTGGTAGTCATTTGGATACACAACCAACGGGTGGTAAATATGATGGAGTTCTTGGGGTTTTAGCTGGTTTGGAGATTGTTAGAACTCTAAATGATTTAAATATTCAAACAAAACATCCAATCTTGGTCGTAAATTGGACAAATGAAGAGGGTTCTCGTTTTCCTCCTGCAATGATGGCATCGGCCGGATATGCCGGAATATATGATGTAAATACTCTTCTTTCAGCAAAAGACGCTGAGGGCAATGTTTTTGGGAATGAGCTTAATAGAATTGGATGGAAAGGCTCAGAACCTGTGGGAGCACAAAAGTTTCAATGCTATTACGAATTGCACATTGAACAAGGACCAATATTAGAAACAGAGGAAATTGATATTGGAATAGTAACACACGGACAAGGGCTTAAGTGGTTAGAAGTTAAATTAACAGGTAAAGAACAACATACTGGCACTACACCAATGAATGTTAGAAAAGACACCTCCTTAGCTATGTCAGAAATAATTTTAGCTGTTAATGCTATAGCAAATCAAAACCAACCTAACGCTCTTGGTACTGTTGGTCATATCGAAGTTTCTCCAAATTCTAGAAATGTAATTGCAGGTGAAACTTTATTTACAGTCGACATTAGATCACCAGATATAAATAAGCTTAATAAAATGGAAAAAGAATTAAAATTCACAGCTAATGAAATATGCCTAAAATATAATGTACAGGTTCATATGGAACAAATTGGTGGTTTTGATCCTGTTGAATTTAATAAAGAATGTTTACACCACCTTCGCAGTAACGCAGAAAAATTTGGTTATTCTCATAAAGATATAGTCTCAGGTGCAGGTCATGATGCATGCTGGATTAATACTGTTGTTCCTTCCGCAATGATTATGTGCCCTTGTGTTGATGGATTAAGTCACAATGAAGCAGAAGAGATAAAACCTCATTGGGCAGCTTCAAGTACAAATGTTTTACTCCATGCAGCCATAGCTTCTGCAAGTTAAATTACAAGAACTTTTAATTAATGAGTATTTATTAAATCCAAACCTGCCCCATTTTCTGCATCAGACGCATTTTGTCTTAGCAGTGAAAATAAGTTTCTACCAAAATTTTTTTTATAATTTTTATCATTAGGTAAAACTAATTTTCTATTAGAAAAATTTTCATTGAGATTTATAGAACCAGAAATAGCATCAATTTCTATTTCATCACCATTTTTAATTTTTCCTATTACTCCCTTATCCATTGCCTCAGGAGTTATATGAATTGCAGCTGGCACTTTTCCTGAAGCACCAGACATTCTACCATCAGTTAATAATCCAACTTTAAACCCTAAATCTTGAATATTAGATAATATAGGCGTAAGTGCATGAAGTTCTGGCATTCCATTAGCTTTGGGCCCTTGAAAACGAACGACGATTATAACATCCCTACTTAACAAACCTTTATCATAAGCTTCCTTAACTTCATTTTGATTATCAAAAACCATTGCAGGAGCTTTTATTTTTTGTTGATCTATACTAACTGCAGATATTTTAATTACACCCTTACCAATATTACCTTTTAACATTTTCAACCCACCATTTTTTTGATGAGGATCTTCTACAGTTTTTAAAATACTGCTATCAAATGATTTTGGTTTTGATTTGGTCCAAATTAATTGAGAATTTTTTAAAGTTGCCTCCGAAACATAATCAAAAAGGTTCTCTCCCCACACAGTCTTAGCTGTTCCATCTAATAATCCAGCATCCAGCAATTCTCCAATGATAAAACTCATCCCACCAGCAGCATGAAATTGGTTAACATCTGCTTTTCCGTTAGGATAGACCCTGGCTAATAACGGAGTAATTTCTGATAAGTCTGAAAAATCTTCCCATAATAATTTGATCCCTGCTGCGGCAGCCATTGCTGGCAAATGAAGTGTATGATTTGTTGAACCTCCTGTAGCATGAAGGCCAACAATGGCATTAACAAAACTTCTTTCGTCAATTATTTTACCTATAGGTCTGATGTCATTACCTTTTCTAGATATTAAAATAGCTTGTTCGGTTGCAACAATATTATATGCATTTCTTAGATCGCTGTGAGGATGAACAAACGCAGAACCTGGTATGTGAAGCCCCATAATTTCCATTAACATTTGATTTGAATTTGCAGTTCCAAAAAAAGTACAGGTCCCTTCCCCATGGTAAGCTGAAATTTCAGCTTTCAGCAATTCTTCTCTAGTTGCATCTCCTTTTGCAAAAGCTTTTCTAACCAAGTTTTTTTCTTCATTAGTAATACCTGTAGACATTGGTCCAGCTGGAACAAATATAACTGGTAAATGTCCAAAAGAAAGAGAGCCAATTAAAAGTCCAGGAACTATTTTATCACACACACCTAAACATAATGCTGCGTCATAAACTCCATGGCTTAGAGAAACTGCAGTAGACATTGCAATAACATCTCTAGACATTAATGATAACTCCATTCCTGGTCTGCCTTGAGTCACTCCATCACACATAGCTGGAACAATTCCTGCAACCTGAGCTGTTGCTCCAAATTGAGTGGCTGCGGCTTTGATAACTTTAGGAAAATGTTCTAATGGTTTATGTGCTGAAAGCATATCATTATAAGAAGACACAATTCCAATATTAGGTTTAGAATTCATGAGAATTGATGCTTTGTCACTTGAGGGAGCTGCAGCTACTGCGTGTGCCATATTTGAACATGAAATAGCGTTTCTATTAGTATCAATGTTTTCTTCCATCGATATAATATTTCTTAAATACTTATTCCTAGAATTAATACTTCTTTCACTTATCCTTTTAGTTATTTCAATAATTCTACTATGAAGTTTACTCATCTATTTTCTCAATCAATAAATTTTCTCTTCTATTTTTTAAAAGATAATGAATTGGTAATTTTTTATTATTATAAGCTTCATTAAGTACGTTTATTTTTTTTTTCCCTTTAACTAATAAAATAATCATTTCACTATTTAAAATTAATGATAAGTTCATTGTTATTCTGGGAAGAAATGGATCTCCTTGGGATGAGGTTTCAAAAACTTTAAATTTAGCTTTAATATTAAAAGCGTCAAAATCGTTAATCATACTAGGAAATAATGACGCGAAATGACCATCCTCACCCATGCCGAGTAAATTTACATCAAATGGTAATTTAAAATTATTTGTCTTAGTAATTAGGTCATTAGTTAAGGGAAAAAATTGAGCTACTTTTGCTTTACTCTTTAAAAAGTAATCTGATATTAATTTTTGATTACTATTTTTATTTTCAGGTTCAACTAATCTATCATCAACTAGAGTTACTTGTACTTTTGACCAAGGAAGGTCAAAATTAGAAAGTTCATCAAAAACCTTTATTGGACTACTTCCTCCAGAAACCACTAAACTAGCTATCCCTTTTTTTTCTATAGAAGAAGACAGTTTATCAGTAATTAATTTTATAACATTCATGCTAATTAATCCTTCGGATCTATCCATTTATGACCATCTATAGATAAGATTTTATCCTCAGGTCCCATAGTTCCTGTTCTATATAGTTGAGGCTCTTGTTCTTTTGAGATGCTGACAATTGGATCAATATAGTCCCAAGCCGCTAAAACTTCATCGGACCTCATAAATAAAGTTTGATTACCTCTGACAACATCCATCAGTAAACGTTCATAAGCATCTGGTAGTCTATCTGAAAATGTGTCTCCAAAAGATAAATTAAGCTCAGATGGAAAAAAGCGCATTCCACCCGGACCTGGAGCTTTTGAAGTTAATTTGAGTTTTAACCCTTCTTCAGGTTGAACCCTAATTATTAATCTATTTGGATTATCTTGGGCATCTTTAGTAAATTTTGAAAAAATATCATGAGGTTTTTTTTTGAATGTAATTATTATTTCACTTGCTTTAGTAGATAACTTCTTACCTGTGCGTATATAAAATGGTACTCCAGCCCAACGCCAATTATTTATCATTACTTTTAACGCAACAAAAGTTTCCGTATTAGAACTATTTCCTAATTCATCTGTAAAACTTCTATATTGTCCAGTTTGTATTTCATCTTTTGTAAGTGGTTTAAGCGCTTTTAATACCCTTAATTTTTCATCTCTCATTTGGTCTGCTTCATAAAATGATGGAGGTTCCATTGCAACCAAACATATCAATTGAAGAAGATGATTTTGTAACATATCTCTAATGGCACCGTATTGGTTATAGTATGAAATTCTATCTTTAACTCCATCAGTCTCAGAAACGGTTATTTGAACATTATCTATATTTTTGTTATCCCACTGATTTTCAAAAAACGTATTTGCAAACCTCAAGGCCATAAGATTTTGAACTGTTTCTTTACCTAAATAATGATCAATTCTATAAACCTGAGTTTCTTTAAAGACTTCAGATATTTGATCATTGATTTCAATAGCTGTTAATTTGTCTTTACCTATGGGTTTTTCTATAACAATCCTACTTTGAGATACGTTTAAGCTACAGTCACGAAGAAATTTGCAGCTATCTGCAAATAAATTTGATGCTATGGCAAGATAAAAAATAATTGGTCTATTAGTATCAAATTTTTCTTTTAAGGTATTTAATAATTCTAAATGCCCATTTCCATTTTTTATATCTAATTGAATAGGCTTTAAAATACTTGTAAAATCATCCCAAACTTTATCATTATCAACTTTTTTAAAGAATGCGTCCGAACAATAGTTTTTAAGTGTTATTAAAAAATCATCCCATGAATTTATATTTTTATCACATAATATAATTGTAGATTTATTATCAATTTGTTTATCGAGGAATCTCCAAAATAATGCTGGTAATATTTTTCTTATCGAAAGATGACCAGTGCCACCTATAATTACAAAGTCACTTGGAATAACATTTGCAGTTTCTGGTATTTTCTGCATCATTATGAAATACTTTAAATCCTTTGTCCGCTAAGTTTATCAAAATATGATATTTTTCCAAGATCAACTACGAAGTCAATTTCAGAACCAACACTTACCTGAGTCTCTGAATTAAAACGAGCAGTAACTTCAGTATTACCAATCTTCGTAACCACAAAAGTATCTGAACCTGCAGGTTCTATTATGTCTACCTTTGATCTGATTATATGACAATTTTGCTTATTTTTTAGACTGGTTTCAGTAATATTTTCAGGTCTTATCCCTAATAAAAGATCCTCAGGTAATTTTGATTTATTTTTTTCCTTAATAGAAACAATTGATCCATCTTCCATTTTTATATTTATTTTATAATGGTTTTTTTCCTTTATAGTAGTCGCATTAATGAGGTTCATTGGAGGAGATCCCATAAAATCAGCTACAAATATATTTTCTGGATAATTATATATCTCAGCTGGCGTTCCAATCTGTTGGATAAAACCATCTTTCATAACAACTATTTTTGTAGCCAATGTCATAGCTTCAATTTGGTCATGAGTAACATAAACCATTGAGGCTCCTAAATCATAATGTAAACGTTTGATCTCAGTTCTCATCTCAACTCTTAATTTTGCATCAAGATTTGATAAAGGTTCATCAAATAAAAAAAGCCTTGGGTTTCTAACTAACGCTCTTCCCATAGCAACTCTTTGCCTTTGACCACCTGATAATTGACCTGGCTTTCTTTTAAGAAGATTTTCAATTTGTAATTGCTTAGCTACTTCTTTTAATTTTTCTTTTTGAACATCATCTGGGACACCTCTAACTTTCATTCCAAAAGTTATATTTTTTTCTACAGTCATTGTTGGATAAAGTGCATAAGATTGAAACACCATAGCAATATCTCTGTCCTTAGGTGCCACATCTGACATATCCTTATTATCTATAAACACATCACCTGAATCTATTATTTCTAATCCAGCAATACAATTTAATAACGTTGATTTTCCACAACCAGATGGGCCAACAAGAACAAGAAAGTCACCACTTTCAATATCAATATTTATATCATTAAGTACCGAAATTTTTCCAAAATTTTTATTAACATTTTTAATTTTTAAAATTGAATTCATTTTCTATCCTTTTACAGAACCAGCAGTTAAACCACGAATGAAATATTTTCCTGCGAAAACATAAACTATTAAAGTAGGCATTGCAGCTATTATAGCTGCAGCCATATCTACGTTGTATTCTTTGACACCTGTTGTGGAGTTAACAATGTTATTAAGAGCTACAGTTATTGGTTGTGTCCCTGCTTGGCTAAATGACACTCCAAATAAAAAATCATTCCAAATCTGTGTAAATTGCCAAATTACTGTGACTACTATGATTGGCAAAGATAATGGAAGGAAAATAGACCAAAAAATTCTTAAAAATGTAGCCCCATCTATCTTGGCTGCCTTGACTAGCTCATTAGGAATATTTACGTAATAATTACGAAAAAAAAGAGTTGTAAAACCAATCCCATAAATTACATGAACAAAAATCAATCCGGTAATACTACCAGCCAAGTCCATGAGGCCTAAAATTCTAGCCATAGGTAATAAAATTACTTGAAATGGAATAAAACAGCCAAACAACATCAAAGCAAAAATAATGTTTGCACCCCTAAATCTCCACTGCGCCACAACATATCCATTCAACGCTCCTATTAATGTAGAGATAAAAACTGCTGGGATTGCAATAAAAATTGAATTCCAGAAAAACGGTCTTAGACCTTCACATTGTATCCCAGTACATGCAGAAGACCAAGCCGTTCCCCATGCTTCAAAAGTAATATTTCTTGGTAAAGAAACTAAACTTCCAGTCCTAATCTCCTCCAAACTTTTTAAAGATGTTGTTATCATGACAAACAATGGAAGGAGATAATATAAAACAAAAACAATTAGTATAAAGTATAATAAAAACCTCAATAACAAATTAGTATAATTAGTATTGTTAATATTATTGATCATTTTTATTCCTTAACTCTGAATACAAATAAGGAACAACCACAGCAAAAACGACTAACATCATTATAATTGCTGAGCTTGCAGCTTGACCAATATCACCTCGTGAAAAAGCCATAGTATACATATAAGTGGCAGGTAGATCAGTGGCATATCCTGGACCTCCCCCAGTCAGTGCAATTACCAAGTCAAAACTTTTAATGGCTAAATGTGCAAGAACTATAAATGCTGATAGAAAAATAGGCGCCATTGAAGGTATAATTATTGCAGTGTAAATTCTTAAAGTTGGTACCCCGTCTACTTGGGCTGCTTTAATTATTTCTTGATCCACAGACCTTAAGCCAGCTAGAAATAAAGCCATAACAAAACCTGAGGCTTGCCAAACACCTGCTATAACAACTGTATAAATAGCGAAATCCGGATTGATTACCCAATCAAAAGTAAAATCTTTGAACCCCCAACCTTTAATTACTGATTCTAAACCTAAGCCTGGGTTCAAAATCCATTTCCAAGCAGTACCTGTAACGATTAACGATAATGCCATAGGATATAAATAAATAGTTCTTAAAGCACCTTCAATACGAATTTTTTGATCGAGAAAAATTGCAATGACTAACCCTAAAAGCATTGATATTAAAATAAAAAGAAAGCCAAATATAAATAAATTATCAATGGCCACTTCCCATCTTGGTGAGTCAAACAACCTTTGATATTGAATAAAACCATCGATGTCATATTTAGGCATCAATCTTGAACGGGTAAATGAAATCCACGCTGTCCAAGCAATAAACCCATATACAAATAAAATGATTACAAGAAAAGAAGGTCCCAATACGATTTTGGGCAAATGTTTTTCAAGCCAATTAGACATGATAAAATCCAAAATAACTGTCCTCAAAAATTTGAGAACAGTTATTTAATTTTTTCTTATTTACTATTATCTATTGCCTTTACAAGCATTGCAACAGCGTCTTTTGAAGACATATCTGAATTAAAATGAGCTGTTACAGTATCTGTTATAGCACCAGCTTGTGCACCGCGAAGAGCCATGCCATGCGCATAACTAGGCAGTAATGTACCACCAACTGAACTAGCGTTCATATCAGCAGCAGAAACATGAGCACATTGATCAAACTCATTCAAGGCCACATCAGTTCTTGCTGGTATAGATCCTTTATTAAGGTTAAAAACTTTTTGAAAGTTTTTACCAACAATCAATTTGGCTAATAACTTTTGACCATCTTGTCTATCTGAACCCTTAACTTTAAACATTGCGAAGCTATCTACATTATACAAAAAACCTTCTCCTGGGGTAGAAGCACATAGAAAATCTTTGCCAGGTACTTTTCCAGCTGCTAAAAATTCACCTTTTGCCCAATCACCCATGATTTGAAAAGCAGCTTCACCATTCATAACCATAGCAGTGGCTAAATTCCAGTCTCTACCTGAAAAGTTTTTATCAACGAAGCCTCTCATGGTTCTCATTTGGTCAAATACTTTAACCATTGTATCAGACTGTAATGCTTTCTTATCTAACTTTACAAATGCATCATGGAAAAAATTAGCTCCTCCAATTCCAAGTGCAACTGCTTCAAATACAGTAGCATCTTGCCATGCCTGACCACCGTGAGCTAATGGAATTATACCCTTAGCCTGCAAAGCTTTTGCAGTAGCATTAAATTCATCCCATGTTTTTGGCATACCAAATCCATTTGATTTAAGAACAGAGGCATTTGCCCATATCCAGTCAATTCTGTGAACATTCACAGGAGCCGCACACCACTTGCCTTCACATTTCATATGACCAGCAATTGATGCAGGCAGAACACTTGACCAATTATTTTTTTTAGCAACATCACTTATATCAGCCAATGCACCTTCTTCATACCACTCTTGTATAGATGGACCCTTGAGTTGAACTGCAGCAGGAGCGTTGCCTGATAAAACTCTTGCTCTTAACGCAGTCATGGCGGCATCACCACCACCACCAGCAACAGGCATATCTGTCCATGAACCACCATTTTCAGAAAATTCTTTTTGAAGAACAGCAACAGATTTAGCTTCTCCTCCAGAAGTCCACCAATGAAGAACCTCTGCTTTAGGTCCAGCATATGATATTGATGTTGATAAAGTTAATGTAGTTGCAAGTGCTGCAACAGTTATTTTATTAAACATTTATTTCCCCCATATGTATTAAAATTGTCAACTATATTATTCTTTTAGTACTTTGTTTAAAAGGTAGAAATTGTTTTAATCATCCATAAAAACCTATTTTTTTTGTATATTTGTTACATTGTGTTACTAAAGAACGTGAAACTGATTTGAGTATTTACAGTGCCGATTCAAAAAATTTTAGTAGTTGAAGACGATTTAGACATGCAGGAAATGATAGTATCTTTTTTGCAAAAAAATGGCTATATGGTCTCAGCCGCAAAAAATGCGATAGAACTTTCAAAACAAATCAAATCAAATAAAACAGATCTAATTTTACTAGATGTTATGCTTGGTGATGATAACGGTATAAATTTATGTAAACAAATACGTAAAGAAAATAATATTCCTATAATAATAGTTTCTGCTTTGTCTGCTGATCAAGACCGTTTGCAAGGTTTTGAAGTAGGAGCAGACGACTACATTAGCAAACCATTTAATCCACAAATATTACTTGCTAAAATAAAAGCTATTCTTAAAAGGGGGACAAAGATAGCGTCGCTAGCATATAGAAGAAATACAAAAAGTTATCATTTTGATGAATGGATTTATGATGGAAAAAAAGATATCATTATATCTCCTTCAGGCTTTCAAGTTTCTTTATCTCAAAAGGAAACTAAAATATTAAAAGTTTTTTTAGCTAACAGCCATATAGCTCTATCAAGAGAAGAAATAGCTAATGCGATAGATGATACAAGGGAACAAGAAAAAGCTCTTGATAATTTGGAGAGCAGAGCAATTGACGTACTTGTTGGAAGACTAAGAACTAAAATTGAAAAAGATACAAAAAAACCTTCGCTTATTAAAACAGAAAGAGGTGTTGGGTATATATTTTCATGTGAAGTTATAACAAAAGATGAATAAAATATTTAAACTTAAGTCAATTATAACTCAAACTTACTTTATAGTTTTTGTTTCTTTTCTAATGGGAGTTATTATTACTTTTATTTGGATTTCTTCTGAAAATAAATGGGAAAAGTTTCTGAGAAACTCATATTCCTCAGGAATATCATTGTATAACAATATTAAGTTTCAAAATAAAATAGACAACAAAATAAAAATCAAAAAAATTGATGTAAACGATGAAGTAATCTCTAAGGAACAATTAGATTATCATTCTGAAATACCTCTTCCTTATAAATTAACAACTCTTTCAATCTCTGATTATGGTCAAAAATCAGAAATACAAGAAAAGATAATTTTACACCTTTTATCCAAAAAATTAAGGTATCCAATTTCTAAAATTGAACCTTTTAATAACTTAGCAGTCGAACAACAATTGGGCAAAGTAATTGAATTAGTGGCAAACTACTGCACAAACCCTATAATATTTATAAAAATCAACCAAGGCTTTTGGTATCGTATTGATGGCAACAATGTTTGGGGATGCAAGACAGCACCTAACGATAACCGAATGTTATCAATAATACTGTCAGTTATTACTTTGTTTTCAATATTTTTTTTAATAAGAAATAATGAGTTAAAATTTAATAATTTTATATTAAATTTAAAAAATAACCTAAAGTCTAAAAAATATAATATGGAACAAGTCAAGGGACCTTCCGAACTTATAGAGATTAAAAACACATTAGACGGGTTTTTAAATACCCAAAAAGAGAAATTGGAAAAACGATTGATGGTATTATCTTCAATTAGCCATGATATTGGAACACCTGCTACAAAGTTAAAATTAAGGACATCATTAATTGAAGATAAAAACTTAAAGGAAAAGCTTGAAACAGACATAGATAATATGATTGAAATGATGAATGGCGTACTATCATATACGCGTTCAGAAATGGATTTAGAAGAAGAAATTGAAATTTCATATATTTCTCTAATAGATTCAATAGTATTTGACTATCAAGATTTAGGGAAAAAAGTTAGTTTTATTAAGCCTGAAGAGAAAAAAATTGGTTTTGCTTCTACTATTTTTACAGGCAATAAAAAAGCTCGAACCTTACAAGTTAATAAAAATCATCATCTACTTGTGATTGCAAAACCACTCTCACTTCAAAGGGCTATTACAAATTTAATTGAAAATGCTCTTAAATATGGAAGAACTGCTACTTTGTCTTTAGAGTTTACATCACAAAATATTACCTTAGTTGTAGAAGATGAAGGTAAGAACGCTTCAGAAGAATTATTAGAAACTTTAAAAAAACCTTTTATTAGAGGACAAAATACAGGCTTAACAAAAGGAACTGGACTTGGTTTAACAATAGTACAAACAATAGCTGAACAACATGGAGGCTACTTGAGTTTTGAAAAATCAAAAGTAGGAATACGTGCTAAATTTATGATAAAAAGGTAAGTAATATTTTATTTTTTAATTTTATTCCTTTAGTCAATAAATATTTAAAACAACCTTAATGGAGAGATAAATGGGAGAAAAAGTAGCTTTTATTGGGTTAGGAGCAATGGGAGGTCCTATGGCTCAAAATATTGTAAAAAAGGGCACAAACCTGTCTGTATATGATATTGAAAAATCAAAGATGGATCCATTGATCGATTTAGGTTCAACACCAGGGAAATCAATTAAAGACACAATTCAAAACGCTGAGGTAATTATAACAATGTTACCATCTACTGACAATGTAAGGTCAGTCATTTGTAGTGCTGAAGGCGTTTTATCTTTTGCAAAACCTGGTTCAATTATTCTAGATATGAGCACTATAGCCCCTACTGGAACAGATGAAGTTTATGATTTGTGCAGACAAAAAGAAGTGGATTTCATAGACGCTCCAGTTGGAAGATTGGTAAGTCACGCAATATCAGGAGACTCACTTTTTATGGTAGGTTGTGATAATGATGAAGCTTTTAAAAAAGTTGAGCCTTTATTAAATGCCATGGGTACAACTATTATAAGATGTGGAAAAGTAGGTTCAGGAATAAGAGCAAAAGTTGTAAATAATTTTCAAATCTTAAGTATCGCACAAATTACTGCAGAAGCTCTAACACTAGCAAAAAAAATTGGATTAGATCTCAATACTTTTAAAGAAGTAAATGCAGGAACAACAGCTAATAATGGACAATTTCATATAAACTTTATGTCCAAAGTTCTGCAAAATGATATTGAACCAGGATTTACCATCGACCTAGCCCATAAAGATATGGGGTTAGCTATAGAAACGGCAAACAGTTTTAGAGTTGGTTTACCAGTTGGATCTTCTGTTCAAGCAGTTTATGGGCAAGCTAGATCAGGTAAGTTTGCCAAAAAAGATTTTAGCGCTCTTTTAGATTATGCTTGTGAAATTGCTGAAGTTAGCCCGCCAAGAATTAAAAGTTGAGGTGAAAATTTCAACTAGACTACAGGACACAAACCTCCATCTAAATTAATTGCAGTTCCAGTAATATAAGCACTCCTATGGGAAGATAAAAAAGCTACTAAGTTTGCATAATCTATTTCTTCTCCAACCTTCCCCATTGGAACTTTTTTTGACATTTCATTATAAAGATCTTCTACACTGCCATTACCAGATCTACGATCCCATTGAGCACTTTTGATCAAACCAATGCAAATGGTATTAACTCTAATATTATCCTTAGCATATTGATTAGCTAATGATTTAGTTAAATTAATACCTGCAGCTCTGGTTACTGTCGTAGGGAGTGAACCAGCATTGGGAGCTTTACCGCCACCAATTGTAGCATTTATAATCACTCCTCCTGAACTAGTTTTCATATGAGGAATAACTAAGCGACACATTCTAATTGTAGACAATAATTTTAAATTTATATCATCTTCCCAGTTTTTATCAGTTACATCTTCAAACAAAGCTGCAGCAGAGGCGCCAGCATTATTAACTAAAATATCTACTTTCTTAAACTTAGATATAGTCTGTTCAACTAAACTTTTACAATCTTCTGCCTTACTAACATCAGCTTTAATTCCTAAAACATCATTCTTAGTTTTTTCTGAAATTATTTTTGCTTTTTCTTTTAAATAATCTTCTCTTCTACCACAAATAACAACCTTGGCACCTTCTGAAGCAAGAAGTTCTGCAGAAGCATAGCCTAATCCGTCACTACCACCCGTTATAAGGACAACTTTATTTTTTAAACCTAGATCAAACATCTTCTACTCCTAATTAATAATTGATTAAATTTAGTTAAATCGAAATGGATTTTTTATTAACAGCTGAATCTAATATAGATAAAGCAACTTTTAAAGTAAGTTCTGCGTCTTCTGAACTAGTAACTGGTTCTACTTTCCTATTTATTACATCTTTAAAATGATTGATTTGAGAAATATAAGGATCAATATTTGAAACGGTAAAATCTTGAGAATATATTTCATCCATCCAATTTTCACCATTATTTTTATATTTCCAAATCTTTAGATTTGGAAATTCTAGAGATCCTTTAGTGCCTACAATCCTTAGATTATTTTCAATTAAATTTGGTAAATGTATATTTTCTCCCGTAGCCGTTTCCCAAGACCATGGCGATGTACCAGAGTCAGTAATTAGGAAATTTCCTAATATACCATTTTTAAATTTTAGGTTTGCAGTTACTATATCTTCTTTATTAAAATTATTTACAATATTTGAAGAAAATGCAGAAACTTCACCTATATCCCCAAAAATAAATCTTAAATAATCAATATCGTGAATAAGGTTTGTGATAACTGGACCCGCAGTCACCTCCTTTCTCCAACCTGGTATAAAATAATCTTTGTCCTTTCGTAATGCCCACAAGCCAGATAAACCTACAACTTTTCCTAACTCTTCATTTTTAACAATTTCCTTAGTCTTTAATACTAATGGATAAAACCTTCTTTGATGACCAACCAAAACTTTACATTTGTTCTTAATTGCAGTTTTTGTAATCTCTTGTGCCTCGATTGTAGTTGCTGCAATTGGCTTTTCTATTAAAATATCTAAGCCAAGCTCCATGGCCGAGATGGCATTTTCACAATGACTAATAGTTGGAGTTGAAATAATAACACCATCAACTCGGTTATTTTGTAACAAGTGATTTAAATTTTTAAATAATGGAATATTTTTATCTATACAAAACTTTTGTGCTGGCTCACTTAAATCTACAATTCCAACTAAATTAATATCATCTATTTGGTCAATAGCCATTAAATGACGTTTACCAATTGTGCCAATACCAATGATTCCAATGTTAATTATTTTCTTATTAGACATTATGAGTTCATCGAACTCATAAATCTATTTATAGACACTGAACCATCAAAGGAATGCGGAAATACTAATGGTGTAGCTTTGGGTTTACACTTAACAACAATAAAAGAAGGACCTTCCTCTTCGTATACAGTTTTCATTATCTTCTCATAACCTTCTTCACTCTTAACCGTATATGAGTTATTTATTCCTGAACCCTTGGCAATTAATTCTAAATCGGTTTTTCCTGCAGTGGCAGTAGGTTGACTTCCAGTTTCTACATATGACTCGTTATCTAGAACAATCATAGTAAGATTTGATACAGGGTGATTGGCTATAGTAGATATCGAACCAAGGCTCATTAACGTATCGCCATCACCAGTGAATAACAATATTCTATAATTAGGTTTTGCTTTAGCTAGACCTAAAGCAAATGGAATAGATTGCCCCATAGCACCTATGAAACCAAAATTTCCTACATTATCTCCTGCAGACATTAGGTCCCAGGTAGATGTACCAATACCACTTACAACCCTTAAGTTATCTTTTCTATTCTTTAAAATTTTTTGAACAAACGGTCTTCTTTCAATCATAATATTTTATCCATTTTTGAACTGTTTTGCCCCAATCATTTTTTGGGATAATAAAACTGCAGCTGAACGATTAGTATTAAATGCAAATCTAGCGGCCGCATCTACTGTAGATCCAACTTCATCCTTATAATCTGCTCTAAAAACTTTAATGTCCATTGCTTCTAAAACTTTGGGCGTCCCTAAACCCATTGGCACTTGCCAAGGAACAAATTCTCCCCACTCACCTCTCATAGAAACTAAGGTCAAAAAAGGTATACGGCATATATTAGGTAACGCGAGTGCATTTATACAATTTCCAACACCACTAGATTGCATCAATAGAGCACTTCTTTTTCCACCTGCATACGCACCGCAAGATAGGCCAACTCCATCTTGCTCGGTTGTCAAAGTAACCACTTCAATCTCGTTATCTTTTTCACATAAGTTTATAAGAGGAGTATGACCAGCATCTGGCACATGAGAAACCATTGTAATATTCAATTCTTTAAAAACTGCGTAAATATCATTACGCCAATCTTTAGTAACTTCAGCCATAACTTTATCCATTTATTAATAATAATTTACATGTTAAATAGTAAATTAAATATTTCAAGTTTATACATTAAATAAGCTTATATATAATTTACAAGATACTATTGTATAATTTCGTAACTAATTAAGGATTTCATCAAATGAATCATAATAAAGATAAAGTAGCCATTGTTACTGGAGCAGCCAAGAACATCGGCAGAGCCACTTGTGAGGGCTTAGCAAAATTAGGTTATAACGTTTTAGTTCATGCAAACTCAGACCAAAAAGGCGCAGATGAAACTATAAAAATAGTTAAAGAAACTGGAATACTGACAAGTAGGGTTATTGGAGACCTAACCAAGCCTGAAACTTCTAAAGAGCTTGTTTTTGAGGCTTCGAAATTAGGTAAAGTATCAGTTCTTGTAAACAATGCATCTCAAAGAGAATTTAATAAATTTGAAGACATGACATTTGATGATTGGCGGTTTGTAATGTCAATCAATCTAGATTCATTATTTCATACGTGTAAAGCTGCATTGCCAGAGATGAAAAAGAATAGTTGGGGTAGAATTATCAATTTAGGTGGTTTATCTGGTCACATTAGCGCTATTGGCAGGGCTCATGTTATAACTTCTAAGCTAGCTGTGGTTGGGTTTACCAGGGCTTTGGCTATGGAATATGCAGAAACAGGAATTACTATTAACACTGTAGTTCCAGGATTGATTGATACAGTAAGAGGAGCATCAGCTGGAAGCAGTCTAGTACACCCCTCTCATTCGAACCCACCAGTAGGAAGAAAAGGATATCCTGAAGAAGTTGCTACCATGATATCTAATCTATGTGGTCCAAATTCCGATTTTATTACTGGGCAGACAATACATGTAAATGGTGGTAGTTATTTTTCATAATACCAAAACTATATGACAAACAAATCAATTGATGGAATTGCTGCAACTTTTCTAATAGTTTTTTCAATCTTACTTGGCCTTAACCAAGTTCTTGTAAAATTAGTAAACGTCGGCATGCATCCAATCTTTCAAGTTGCCCTTAGATCAACTTTAGCAATCATTCCCATTTTAATTTATTGCTACTTCACAAAGAAAAAAATAAATTTTTTTGATGGTAGTTTGTTGCCAGGTTTAATTGCCGGAGTTCTTTTTGCAGTAGAGTTTATTTTACTATTTACAGCTCTTGATTATTCAACAGTTACTCGCGTTTCATTAATATTTTATACTATGCCAGTATGGTTAACGATTGCCGCTCATTTTCTCATTAAGGATGACCGTCTTAACCTTAATAAATCTATTGGTTTAATTATAGCTTTTGTAGGATTAGTTTTTGCAGTTTATCAACCCATAACTAACTATGATATTAGACAGTTTTACGGAGATTTGTTTTCTTTACTTGCCAGTTTCTGCTGGGCCATTATAGCTATAATGCTTAAAACAACTCGATTAACAAGATCCATTCCAGAGACGCAACTTTTATATCAACTTATTGTTTCCGGCATTATTTTATTACCTGTTTCATTTATGCTTGATGATTACATAAGAGAGTTGGACGCACAACTAACACTCATTTTTTCTTTTCAGGTTATTGTAATAATGTGTTTAGGTTTTATAGGCTGGTTATGGGTAATGTCCAAGTATTCCGCTAGCAGCACCAGCTCTTTTGCTTTTTTAACTCCAATATCAGGTGTTATGTTTGGCTGGCTGATAATGAATGACGTCATTAATGAACAAATATTTATTTCATTATTTCTTACATGTCTTGGAATTTATATAATTAACAAAAAAAATAATCAAAATTGACGTAGGTAAAAACTTAATTTTTAAAAACTTTGTCCTTTTACTTAATCTTTTTGCTGAATACTTTACCAGACCTACTAAATTATTTTTTGTTTTTTTCTTCTGCTCAAAGACTTTTTCTTTTTACTCTTAGTATCAAAAGATACATTATTTTTATTTTCTGCATTATCTGTAGACGGTGTTTGTTTTGTTCTTCTTTTCTCTGAATTTCTCCACCTATCTGATTTTCTTTTACCTTGGAAGCTCTTTGAACCTTCTTCTCTTGAAGTTTTGAAAACAGACCTATCATCTACTTTTTTAAACCTATTCTTATTATCTTTACTTGAAGAAACAAACGCAGGAGGTTTTGTAAGAATTTTGACCATTATATGACGTTCTATGGGTTTTTTATCTTTTGAAAAAGCCTTTAATGTGTCTGATTTTTTTTCAGAGATTTCAACGAGTGTAACTTTTGGCTGAATTTTAATTGAACCAATATCTCTCTTAGATAAGTTACCAGCTTTACATAACATCGCTACTAACCACCTAGGCTCTGCAGTTTCTTCTTTACCAACTGATAGCTCAAACCAAATACTATCTTCAAAACCGTTTTTAGATGAACTCAGGTTCTTTTTATCATTTGGATCTCGCAAGTCCTCCGGTGCAGACAAATCCTTGCCAATTAACCTATAATAAGCAACTGCTAGTTGCTCTATAGTATTTTTTGAGGTCAAATCGTCAACAAAAGCTTTTTCATCTTCTGTGATTGGATCTTCTAGAATTTTATTTTCAACAATTCTTTTTCTGTCTTCCTTTAGAATTTCATCTCTCGAAGGAGGTGATAACCAAGTTGGTTTGATATTTGCCTGTGCAAAAAGTCGTTCAGCTATTCTTGATCGGTTATGCGGTACTAAAACAGCGCAAACACCTTTCCTTCCCGCTCTACCCGTACGTCCACTTCGATGAAGTAAAGTGTCAGAAGTTCTTGGGATATCAGCATGAATAACTAAATCAAGATTAGGTAGATCTAAACCTCTAGCAGCTACATCAGTGGCAACACAAACTCTTGCCTTAGATGTTCTCATTGCTTGCAAAGCCATATTTCTTTCATTTTGGCTTAACTCTCCAGACAAGGCTACGGCAGATATACCTCTGTTAGTCAATCGACTAGTCATGTGATTAACAGCTACCCTAGTAGCGCAAAAAACAATAGCGTTAGTAGCTTCATAATATCTTAGAGTATTGATGATAGCATTCTCTTGATCACTCATGATTATCTTGTAAGCCTTATAATCTATGTCTACATGTTGTGAGTTAGATTGCCCAACCGATATTCTAATAGCTTCTTTTTGATAACGTTTGGCTAAATTAGCTATACCTTTCGACACAGTTGCAGAAAACATTAAAGTTTGTCTTTCTACAGGAGTTGTGTCTAAAATGGCTTCAAGGTCTTCCCTGAAACCCATATCCAACATTTCATCCGCTTCATCTAATACAACAGTCTTAATATTTGATACCTTGAAATAATTTCTTTCTATATGATCTCTTAATCTTCCAGGGGTCCCTACAACAATATTAGGTTTTGTTTCTAAGTTTCTTCTTTCAGCTCTTATATCCATTCCACCCACGCAAGAAACTATTTTTGCATCTAAAGAATCTAAAACCCATGTTAATTCGTTTTTAACTTGCAAAGCCAATTCCCTTGTAGGGACAATAATAAGAGCTTCAGGTGATTGAGGAGTTTTAAATACTTTGTTTCCAGCCAAAAGATTTTCTACGATTGCAAATCCAAATGCTATAGTTTTACCAGAACCTGTTTGTGCAGATACCAACAAGTCTAACCCAGAATAACTTTCTTTACTCACTTCTTCTTGGACAGGAGTTAATTTTTCGTACCCCCTATCTTTCATTGCTTTTACAATAGGTGCAGGTATTCCAGACGCTTCTAACATTGTTATCTTTCAGAATTCACAAGAGTTTTATTATTTAAAGAATTTAGAATATTTTTTTCATATACTAAATTAAAATATACTAGAATGATGTTTTAGTCTTCAATATCAATAAAGTAAAGCATTTGAATTCTTAAAAGAGAATATAAGTACTAATTTCAAGTTATCAAAGAGTATTAACAGATGATTGATAAATACGATGTTATAGTCATTGGTGCAGGTGCTGCAGGTTTGATGTGTAGTATTGAAGCTGGGAGAAGGAATAAAAGTGTTTGTTTAATTGAGCATACTTCAAAAATAGGAGAAAAAATTAGAATTTCTGGAGGTGGAAGGTGTAATTTTACAAACTTATATAGTAGTAATGGTAACTTTATTTCAAAAAATATCCATTTTTCTAAATCTGCATTTGGTAAGTATGATCAAAATGACTTCATAAACTTAGTAAACAAACATAGTATTGAGTTTTATGAGAAAAAGTTAGGTCAATTATTTTGCAAAAAATCTGCAAAAGAAATAATAGACATGTTAATTTTTGAATGTGAAAAACAACATATCAAAATAAAAATGGAAACATCTATCAATAATATTTCCAAAAAAAAAGATACCTATTTCATTGAAACTAATAAAGGTACTTATTCATCAAAATCTCTAGTCGTTGCTACTGGTGGTTTATCTATCCCAAAGATAGGTGCTTCTGACTTAGGTTACAAAATAGCCAAACAATTTAACCTAAATGTAACTAATTTGTTTCCTGCACTTGTTCCTCTTACTTTTAAGAGTGACACATTAGAATTTTGCAAAAATCTTGCAGGCATATCTCTAAATGCCTCAGTTACTATTGGTAAAACTTCATTTGAAGAAGGTCTGGTTTTTACTCATAGAGGAATAAGTGGACCATCAATATTACAAATTTCTTCATACTGGGAGGAAGGAAAATCAATAAGTATTAACTTACTACCTGCACTTAATATTTATGAAATTTTAATTCAAAAAAGAAAAAACTCAGCTAAAAAGAATGTCAGCAATATTTTATCAGACATACTTCCAAATAAGTTGGCCTTAGCTATTTGTAATAAATTAAAGATTAATAAAAAAATCAGTGAAACATCAAATGAAGAGCTCCTTAAAGTAACTGACTTTATTCATAATTGGACTATACTTCCAGATGGAACAGAAGGTTACAAAACAGCGGAAGTCACCCTAGGTGGAATTGACACAAATGAAATTTCATCATCCACCATGGAGTGCAAGAAACATAGCGGATTATATTTTGTAGGTGAGGTTTTAGATGTAACAGGACATTTAGGAGGACATAATTTCCAATGGGCATGGTCAAGTGGATTTGTTGCAGGTCAAAATGTATGATTAAATTATAGTTCTTTTCGCGGCGTCAGAGTTATGATCGCCTTTCTCATCCCAATATGGAACAGGGCCATAAATTTCAATTAAAAAATCTAAAAAAGCTCTTACTTTAGGTGAAAGATGCTTTCCACTTGGATATACCGCATAAATAGGAACATCCTCTTGAACGTACTCATCTAAAATAGAAACTAAATTTCCAGCAGCTAAATGTCTTCCAACTACAAATCTAGATAACATAGCTAAACCGCCACCGTTAATTGCTGATCGTAAAATTGCATCACCATGATTTAATTGAAGCTTTCCCTTGGCATGAATTAATTTAATCTTGCCATCAACTAAAAAGTGCCAGTCATTATAAGGACTACCTTGCCTAAATGTAATTAAGTTGTGATCTAATATTTGATCTGGATGGTTGGGCTTACCATATTTTTCAATATATGATGGAGATGCAAAAAGTGTTCTTGGATTTTGAGCAAGTTTTCTTGCAATTAAAGATGAATCTTTCATAACTGAAATTCGAATAGCTAAATCAATATTATTTTCTATTAAGTCAACATATTCATCAGAAATAATCATATCTATTTCTATATCTGGATACCTTTCAGAAAACAGAGGTAGATGAGGCGCTACATGTCTATAAGAGAAAGTGGCTGGAGCCGTAATTCTAAGATGCCCACGAGGGGCATTTGTTGCACTAGAAACAGCTGCCTCCGCCTCATCTACATCTCCAACAATTCTTCTGGCTCTATCAAGGTATGCGAAGCCAACCTCTGTTAATGAAACAGATCTTGTAGTCCTATTTAATAATCTTGCACCCAGCCTATCTTCTAATGCAGAGATGTTTTTAGAAACAACTGATGGAGATAAATCAAGCTCTCTTCCTGCTTTTGCTAATGATCCATTGTCAGCAATAGATACAAAAACTCTCATCCCATTTATTAAATCCATTAGTCATCCCTTAGATAAAAATAATACATAACATAATCATTTTTATTTTTGTAGATTGCATTAAAAAAACTTGAAATTTTAGGTGTATTTGCGTATTACGAGGATGCATACGGCGTGAAGTAAGACATCCAAGACATATAACGAGTCTGCGGAGGGATGGCTGAGTGGCTGAAGGCGCCGGTTTGCTAAATCGTTAAAGGGAGCAATCCCTTTCGGGGGTTCGAATCCCCCTCCCTCCGCCATAACTTAATCTCAAAAGCAAAAATATATACTGTCGAAGTAAGCGATAACTTGTTTGGCAAAACATCTGTTGTTAAAATGATATTAAATCAAAAAAGAAAGGACAACTAATGTCGACTATATCACCACCTCAAAATCCTGAGAAAGACCCTCGTGTAAAAGCTGTTTTTAACGATATTCGTGCCACACGTGGAAGTGATTTTATAAATAATCTTTGGCATTACCTTGCCTTTGATGCCAGTTTACTTGAAAACACATGGAGAGATGTAAAAAATATTATGGCAAAGCCAAGTCATCTTGACCCTATGACAAAAGAACTTATCTATGCTGCTGTTTCTATAGCTAATAGCTGTGAGTACTGCATACATTCTCATACAGCTGCTGCTAGAGCCAAAGGTATGAATGATGAGCAATACGCTGAGTTCTTATCAATTGTATCGCTTGCTGGCAGAACAAACCATCTTCTCAATGGTATAAAGGTACCGATTGACCCTGAATTTAACCACGACAAAAAAGACAAACCTTAGCTAATGAATTTAAAATTGTTAACTGATTTATAGACTGTATAAATGTTATCCTTTAAGAATTATTAAATTCAGATGATTAAATGAAATAACGAGGTAGTTATCTCTGTAGTTAAAATAAGTAAGACATTAATTTATAAGTACCTATTTCTGAGTTTTTAAAGCTTTTATCTGCATTTTTCATTGAAGCGACAGCATCATTTTCATTACAAAATTCTATATACAAACAGCTATTAAACTTATTGTCTATTCCTCTCAAACTTTCTTCTTTAGAAGTTTCAAAATCTTTAATTTCTCTAGACAACCAAATCTCAGAATATACTTGTTCTTGACATCTATTATTTTTCTCATACTCAATTAAAACTTCTTTTTTAAGCTTGTCTCTAATTGCTATTATAAGGCAAAATGCTCCTCTTATACTTCCATTAATTGCTCGTCTTTCAAAAACAGTTCTAGACATATCTTTAAAAACAAATTCCATAACAAACTTTGTTTTTTTGGTAGGGTTGTTTAACTTATTAATATATTCATTAGAAAAGAAGGTTTTAGAGGTCTTAGCCTCATAACTTGTAAAGTAGTTATAATTTGATTTTAAACTTACAAATCTTCTAGCGATATTTATATCTGGAACACTTAATCTTTCAAAAAGATGTTCGTTATTATACCAATCTTCGTATTCATTTAAAAATTTTTTATTCGCATTATTCCATATAGCAAGCAAACCAGACAAAATTTAATTCTCCAGATTCTATTTTACGTTTATGTTATTACAAAATAATTTTTTAAAAACATAGTACTGTGTCACTTTCTCTAGATAATGCTAAAAGCTTGTCAGGCATTGCAAACTCAGCATTGAAGCCACATAACAAACTTTCGTCATAACATCTAGCTTTTGCTGACATTACAGACACATATAATATAATACCATTTTGTTTTAACTCATCTAAATGATTTTGCAGCACATGGAAGTTTTAAATGATTAAAACTTAGCTCATAAAATAAAAATACAAATCCTCTCTAAACTTAATTAGAAATATCAGTATCATTTTTAAATAAAAAGTGTCAAAGTTACATATATATATTAATTTACTGGAGAAAATAATGTCAGGAATTGTTAAAAAGTCTTTCAATAACCCAGATGAAGTGCGCAGTCCAGATAAAGCTAATGTTCATGTTTGTGACTTAGGTGGTGTTGCTGCGGCAAAAATGGTGCTTCAACCTGGTTGGAGTTGGTCAACTTGTATTAAACCTGTAGTCGGCGGAGAAAGTTGTCAAGCACGTCATGTTGGAACTGTACTGTCAGGTTCTATGTCAGCAAAGCATAATGATGGTACTATTGATACTTTTGTTGCAGGTGATGTATATGTAATTGAACCTGGACACGATGGTTGGGTTGAAGGTGATACTGAGTGTGTAGCATTAGAATTTAATGCGACTGCTGCAAAGACTTTTGCTGCGAAAAAATAAATAATTTTTATACTTTGATTTTTATTTTATTATTAACTTAATTTATTTTTAATTCTAATCATTATGAAAGATACATTGATATGACAAAATATAAGGGTGAATGTTTTTGTGGGTCTGTTCAAGTTGAGGTCACTGGAGAGCCTGCAGTAATGGCCATATGTCATTGTAAGCTTTGCAGAGGATGGTCTGCAGCACCTGTTACTGGTGCAGCATTATGGGAACCAGAAAACTTTAAAGTTTCAAAAGGCGAAGAGTTTCTTAGCAGTTATTCAAAAGTTCAAGGTCACGACCGTAAGTGGTGTAATAAATGTGGTGGTCATGTTTATGTGGACCATAGCACTACTTATGGCAAAATAGATGTCTATGCCTCTATTTTAAAAGATTTTGAATATAAACCTACATTCCATGTTAATTATGAAAGTAGCATCCTTCATATAAAGGATGGATTACCCAAATTTAAAGATTTTCCAGAACCATTCGGTGGCTCTGGTGAAATGATGGATGAATAATTAGCTTCTTCATTTATTTTTAAATTTTTATAGGTATAGGTAGAGATTAATTATAATGAGTCAGAATAATGAACAAGAAGTTCTAAAAGCCTATGAACAATATTTAGCATTTTTTTTAGACAATGATATGAATGGTATAAATTCGCTAGTCAAATTTCCCATTACATATATAGCCGATGGAGAAAGCAAATCACTTGATGCTTTTCCAGTTACACCTAAAGAAATGATGGATAACAAACAATGGGATACTACCATTGATACAGACACTTTTGTACATGGTACTAATTCAACTAAAGGTCACATTATTAGTAGCGGTACTAGAATAAGAAAAGATAAATCTGTAATAGAAAAATATACTGTATTTTATGCATTTACCAAAACAAAGGATGGTTGGAAAATGTATGCTATTTCAGATGTGATTTTGGATTAACTCCTAAAACTCAAATCAGCTGAATACACTAATTATATACTTCTAGATATCTATCTATAACTTTATGATTTTAATTGTTAATGTAGAAAAAAAATACAATTCTATAAACTCCTATAATCTATGAGTTAAAAGCATTTTTGACAGATACCCCATCCCCTTTAAACTAATTTAAATTACATTAATTTAATTCTTTATTTTATGTGAATAAGTTGAATTGTATTTTTTAGATAAATATTCTCCAGCAATAATATTATTTTTTTTAGATATTATTGTGTCATATTGAGGATTGAAGAAAAATGGAATAGAAAATCTCGTATTCTTATTTCCATATACTCTATGAGATGTAGCTTTAATTTTTTTACTAGACCAAAGTTCTAACATATCTCCAAAATTTACTATAACTTCTCCTTCTTCAGGCAAAACCAACTCCCATTCATTTGAAGGGTTTTTAATTTCAAGTCCAGGGTTATTATCTGTTAACAGAATTGTTAAACAACCATAATCGGTATGAGGCGCTATACCGTAATCTTTATTTGATAATGTTGATTTCCTAGGAGGATAGTAATTACATCTTAATAATGACATTGGATTTTCAAATTTATCTCTAAAAAAGTTTTGAGAGAAGTTTAATGAATGCTCAATAAAAGAAAGAAGATTCATACCTATGTCAGTACACAAATCATAATAATTATTAATATTTTCTTCAAAATAAGGTAATTGATCAGGCCATAAATTTTTAGAGTAATAAGTTAGGCCTTTAAATTCTTCTTTAACTTTTTGGTAAGGGCCACTATCAAAAATTTCTTTATAATCTGGTTTATACTCTGGATTAACTTGTTCTCCTCTTGGAGCACCCCATCCTCTATTAGAAGATGTAAGGGCCATATTTACTTTATTTTTTTTCTCAAAAGGAAGGGCAAAAAATTCTTTGTAAGTTTTTAAGATATTTTTTTTAACTTTTCTATCTATAGGTGTATTTTTTAATAATAAAAAACCATAATGAGAAATAGCATAATTAAATTTTTTTATCTCATCATTTAAAGATAAATCTTCTTGATTTGAAATGATCTCATAATCAATTTTTGGGATTGTTGACTGCATTTTAATGAGATCATAGTAAATTTAAAAAATTCAAGGTTTGTAATTAGAATATTTTTATTAAATTTGATAACTTTAAATTATAAAATAATTATTGACGGCAAAATTTAAACCTTAATCAAACATTATAAATCAGAAAATTAAAATAAGAGATAAAAAAAGGATTTTAAAATGATTACTCGGTATACAAGTCAGGAAGTAAAAGAACCTGCCCCTAACCTCTGGTCTAACTGTATTGTATGTGATGGTATAGCATATATTGCAGGATTGACATCACGAAATGCTGATGGAATAACTATTGACGGTGTCGATGAGTACGAACAAACTAAAATTATTTTTAAAAAACATAAGGCGTTAATTGAGTCAGCCGGAGGTAAGATGTCAGACTTCACAAAGCTTACTATCTTTGTAACACGAATTCAGAATAATAAGCAGGTATGGAAGGCTAGAGCTGAGTTTTTTAAAGGTGATTTTCCTGCATGTTCATTAGTTGAGGTTTCAAACCTTGCTGCACCTAATATCTATGTTGAAATTGAAGGTGTCGCTCACATTGGCAAAGGACCATCTTAAGCCAATTAGAGACATTATATCTATGGCTGATTTATGAATGTCATTTTTAAAATATAGATATTATTCAAATAACTTTATCCTTTACATTGATTAGAGACGTCATATGAAATCTCTAATCACATTAATTTATAATCAAAGGATTTTAATAATATTTCTCATATTCACCTTTGCAAAAGTCATAAGTTCTTTGTAAGAACTGTGAGCTAATAACTTATCATAAGTTTTTTCTATAGATTCCATTGATGGATACCCAACTCCTAGAAGAAAATTACCAACATTAGAGCCAGTTAGTAAATTACCAAACCTTAATGTAAGTGCACCATTATCTTTAAAGCATGATGCAGTATCATTTATACAATTTAAAAATTTGTCTTTATTTGACATTGCCGCTTCTGCTCTTGTTATGACAATATATTTAGGATGTTCAGAACTGTTTTCAAATTTTGTTGGTAAAGCAGTTGCTATATTTCTTAGATAAATATTTGCCTTTCCACTATTCATCATTTCTTTAAATTCAGAAGAATTAGCTTGAACATCTAAAGCTTTTTGGTAACCATCCAAGTTATCATAGAATTGAATAAAAATAAGACTGCCAGCATGTTCTCCTGTTGCAATTGAACCAAAACGGGTTCCTCTAGCACCAGCATTAGCAATTAAATCTTTTGAATATGAAGACATTAATTTAGTCATAGTTTCTCTATAACTAAAATCAACAGACGCTACAGTTAGTACGACGTAAGATGTATCACTCATTATTTCCTCCAAGGTAATTTAGGTAAACAAATAATTTTTTCTAGGTGAAATTTATATTGCAAATTAAATTTAATATTTACTTTGATAAATTAATTTTATGACTATTTATTAGGCATTTTAAGGTAATATTAACTCAACAAATATACAAACTAACTATAGATTTCTAGCCACACGCATATAACTTAATGATTTTACTCATTGATGTAGATTAAATCGAAGACTAAATTATATTTATTTTATAAGTTTTTATTAAATAGGATAGTTAAAACGAAATATTGGAAAGTTTTGCTTAGGTATTAAAATGCTTCACTAATCTGATTTTAGTTACATTTTTTTATCTATAAAACTTAAAAATGCCTCCCAAGACTTTTCATCTGCATCCTTTCTATACCTTTTTGAATTAAAAACAGTAAATGCATGAGGAGCACCAGAATATATATTGACTTCATATGTTATTTTATTTTTTTCTAATTCGTTAGTGATTTGAAAAACATCTTCTAATTTAACTGCTTTATCAGCTCCACCGTGAGCTATAAATATTGGTGAGGTATTTGCGCTATAGCTTTGTCCTTGAGGGGTTTTAAGACCTCCATGAAAAGAAGCGTAGCCTACAATATTTTCTCCCTTATGTGATCTGGCCAATTCAAGTGCCGCAGACCCTCCAAAGCAGTAACCCATTACAAATGTTTTTTGTTTTTTTACGTTAACTTCATTAATACCAGCTAATATTAACTCCCTCATTCTAGTACGGTTCTCGTAAAGCTTTTTTGTTTCTGCTTTTCTAAGTTTCATTTCTTTTGGACGATTACCTTTTCCATACAAGTCAACAGCAAAGACTGTATAACCTAGAGAAGATAACATATCTGTTCTTTTTTCTTCGTATTTTGTTAAACCATCCCAATCATGAATAAGAATAATCAAACCCTTTGATTGTGATTTTGGGTTACTCAGATACCCCTCAAACATTTCATTATTGTATGAATAAGTTAATTTTTGACCTGCATTGACGTTTACAGATATCAAAACAAAAAACAAAAAACAAAGTAATTTCATTATATTATCACCTCAAATTTAAACTTTTAAATATTTATTCCAATCATGAATTGGCTTAAAACCAAGAACATTTCTTATTTTTCTTGAAGATAGTATTGACTCATATTTTTCCATTTCTCTTCTAATTTTTACATTTGGAAAAAAATTCTTAATTATTTCCTCAGTTGTCAAACTAACTGAATTAATATCATGTGTAACGTTAAAAACCTCATAACCAAGACCATCTTTTTTAATACATAGTTCTATAGCCTGAGCTAAATCTCTAGCATCAATATAATTAAAAAGATTTCTTAATCTTACACTTGGATTTTTACAAAACTCTTCAAACCTATGATATTCATTTGGTTCTATAATGTTTCCTATTCTTAATGCATAAATATCAATTCCAGTTCTTTTTTGAAAAGCTTTACCAGTTTGTTCGTTTAAAACTTTTGAAAGTCCATAGCTATCAGTTGGATTTGTCTCATAATCCTCTTCAATTGGAAGATATTTGGGAATTGGATTGCCTTGAGCAAAACAAAAGCCGTAGGTTGTTTCTGAAGAAGCAAAAATGATTTTTTTAATCCCTAGCTTTGTAGCTGCTTCAATTACATTGTAAGTTCCTAGAGTATTAATACGGAATGTTTCATTATCTGGCTTAATTAATACTCTTGGTATTGCTGCTAGATGAACAACTGCTTTGAAATTTTTTGGCCCCTCTCCTGATTTTAGTTCTGGTATATTTGCGTAACCAGATAAAGCATTAAAAAGTTGCCCAGAGTCAGTTACATCTAAATTTATGTTATCAACACCATCCATTAAAAGTGGTACTAAATCAGCATTTACTACAGAAAAACCTTTTTCTAGTAAATATGGAATTAAGTGTTTGCCGGCTTTACCACTTCCACCAGTCACAAATATTTTGGGTTTTGTCATTAACTTCCTCAAATAATAAAATTTCTAATAATAACGTTTAGATCTAGACATAAACTATAATAATATCAGATTAGAATATATCATTAAACATGTCGTTAGAATAAAATAATAATAATGTCCTAAATCTTAATCTGCGTTAGTACATTATATGTCCTCCATCTACAACATGGGTTTGGCCAGACACAAAATTAGATAAATCTGAAAGCAAATAAACAGCTGTTCCGACTAAATCTTCAGGCCTTTGTTCACGTGAAATAGCTCTTGCTTTCAGGAATGTTTGTTGCCATTCAAGTGGTCTGTTTTTAGTAGCATCAGTAATAACAAAACCTGGTGCTATAGTATTTACCCTTACACAGTCTTTTCCACACTCTTTAGCCAAACCTTTTGTCATTGCAAGGACAGCACCCTTAGTAGCAACATAATGAAGATAACCTGGTTGTCCCGCAACCGCTACAACAGAAGAAATGTTTATTATACTTCCCCCTTTGTTTTTACGCATATAAGGAATTACAGCTTTTGAACATTGCCAAATACCTTTAACATTTACATCAAAAATTTTATCCCATACTTCAATCTTAATTTCTTCAAAGGGCGTAAGTTTTACTTCACGAAAGTAAGCAGCATTATTGATTAAACCATCAACACGGCCACTCCAATCAAATGCACTTTTCGCCATAAAACTAGCCGAGTCTTCATTTGCTACATCTACCTCAACAAATTTTGCTTCTCCGCCTTTGCTTTCAATTAATTCAACCGTCTCTACTCCTGAATTCATATCAGCCACAATAATTTTTGCTCCATAGGAAGCACATGCCACTGAAAAAGCCTGACCAATTCCAGTTGCTGCACCAGTTACGATTATGGTTTTATTTTGTAAAAGTTGGTTACCATTCATCTAAACTCTCCTTCTAAAAGATTTGTAGAACCATAATATTTAATATAATTTACAAACTAGTCCAAAACTTTTTACATATCCAATTGTATGCTAAAAACTATATTATCTATCAATATATTAAAAATAGACGCTAAAAATAAAGTGGAGGTTAATAATGAATTATAAATATTGTAATAAATTAATATCTTTTATTTTATTTCTTTTAATGGTTTCCTCTTCAGGTTTCAGTGAAACTATAAAATTAGAACTTTCTGAAAAAAAATATGGCACTTCAAACGTTCCAGTTGAACTTATTTTCCCCGAAAAACCTATTAAGAAACCTGTTCCTCTAATTATATTACAACATGGAAGCACAAGGGATAGTGGAAAAATATCAAATGGAATAGTCCAGACAGATGTGCAAATGAAAAATCTCTCAAAAGCATCATTAAATAATGGTTTTGCTGTAGCTATAATAGATGCTTTTTATAAAAAAAACCTTAAAGCTAATCAAAAAAACAAACAACCAGATGCACAAGTTTATGCAAAGCAAATTGCTTCATATTTTTCAAAAAACACTAAACTAGACCCAAACAATTTTTTTTATGCAGGGTTTAGCTATGGTGGACGCGCAGCTGTAATGTTAATGAATGATTTAGAGTTTGGTAACAGTAAAAAATGGGCAGGCGTTGTTTCATTAGAGCCACCTTGTAATATGTTTTATAAACCAAGGAATTTTGAAACTCCTTTACTAGTAATTAAAGGTGGAGAAAGTCATTACGAACCCAAACCATGCAAAACTATGATTGATTTATATTCTTCTGCTGGAGCTGACGCTAATTTAAAAATATTTCCTAAATCAAATCATTTTTTTAGTCATAATGGTAAGATTGTAAAAGGTGTTGCATTTAATGGTTGCGGCGATAATCCTGTGATTATTAGTAAAAATAATAATTTTAACTTTCTTGATGGTAGCGTTGCAAATCCAAAAAATATTAGAAAAAAATGTTTTACAAAAACAAGCGGTTCAGGAAAAACTAGAGAAGATTTAAAATTAGTCATAGATGCTTCAATTAGCTTCTTTAAATCAAAACTTAATTAAATTTCACTTAACAAAACGATTAACATTCTCCATGTGTGAAGGAAGAGATCTTTCTAAAACTCGAGCAACGTCTATTACATAATTTTGATCTGGCTTTGGGTATCTTTGTTCAGAACTTAAATATTTATTTATTCCAGGCTGAGCAATCATTTTTGTATATAAGGTAAATAAAAGGCTGTCTTTTTCCAACAAGTTTGGTATCCACTCAATGTATGCATTTAAGGCCTCAGTTAATAATATATCTACAAAAGTAATTTTTTTTCCAACGCAAAAAGTTAAACCATTTTCTTTGATTTTGGACTCAAATTTAGGACCAAATTTATCAAAACGATCTTTTAACATATTAATAGCAATTTCTTGACTAGGTTGAAATGCAGCTTGCATTGATGTTTCAGCAAAATCAGCAATAGCACCTGCAAACATATCACAAAGCAAAGCTTCATTATCGTCACTACCATAAAGGTTTCCAAGCCTTGCTAAATACCTTACCATCGCACTTGATTGTGATAAAAAATTCCCATCAATTTCAAGGAGTGGCATTTGATCAAAAGGAAGCTTTCCACTTGCTCTCAACAAAGATAACTCTTTAGGCGTTTTGATTGGTATATTTACAAAATCTATCTGGTTAAAAGCTAACATCCACCTTGTAGTTTCAGCTCTGCCACGGCCCAAAAAGTAGTGTAATCTTGCTGTGTTTTTCATAATAAATGTCTTCCAGAAAATTATAAAAAGTTTTTAAATAGTAATGCGAGCTTAACTTTAATAATCTATTTCAGTTATAATTATTAAAAGCAACATTGATGTAATAACTAACAGATTATATTACGTTAATAATCAATGATTTTTATTAAAATATATTAGCTAGATTGTAAAAATTATTAATTAAATTATTACTTCAATAAATCATTAAGAGAAATATTTAATTGCAAATTATCAATAACATCATTTAAATTGCTTATAGTCTCGTTATTTAAGGGTATACCAAATTTCGTGTTATGAATCTTTAATTGATTTTCAATTTCTCCTGGCAGGTAAATATTATTATTTTTAAGAGATCTTGAACTTTTAAACTCTCTAATCATTTCATTAATTTTAGTTTGATAAGTATCTAAATCAATTAATTCTCCAATATTGATTACAATAAAGAATTGTCCATCAACTCCTGATATTGCACCATCGATCATATTCCCAGAATTAGAACCGTATTTGGCATCAGATAACATAGTTGATAACATTCCTACCATCATCGCGAAACCTATACCTTTAAAGCCTCCTATTGGTTGTATTAAACCTTCAAGTGCCTTTTCTGGATCTGAAGTAGGTAATCCATCCTTATCAAATGCCCAACCTTCTGGTATTTTTTCTTTTTTTTGAGCATAAATTCTGATTTTACCATGCGATGTCTGGCCAAGAGAAGCATCTATCACTAAATCATCGCAATTTATTCCAGGAAAAGAAATTGAAATAGGGTTTATTCCAACAATTTTATCCATACCACCCCATGGTGCCATTGTTGGTAAAGCATTTGTTCCAACGATACCTACACATTTTGCTTCTGAAGCCATTAAACTATACCAATCTAGGGCACCACAATGGTTGCTACCTTCAAGAGAAACATAAGAAATGCCAAATTTTTTAGCTTTATTTATTGCATGGAGCATTGAAAATTTAGCACCAATTTGTCCCATTGAATTATTGCCATTTACTCTAGAAGTTCCTCCAAATTCTTTTAAGACAAAAGGGTTTCCTGAAGGATCAACTCCATCTACCTGTAATTTTTTTACATAATCTGGGACTCTAATAACTCCATGAGAATGAATACCTCTTAAATCAGCATGTATCAAAGATTCTGTAACAACTGATGCATCTTCATTGTTCATATTGCATGCTAAGAAAATTGATTTGACGAATGTTTTTAAATTAAAAGCATCAATTCTTAATTCTTTTTCTGTGTTAGGATAATAAACCATTTGTCTATGACCGTTCTAAAATTTATACTGTAATCAATATATATTAAAACTTTTGAAAATTAAGGTATTGTTTGAATTTTCGATCAATTTATTTAAGTTAAAATAATGTGTATAGTATCTTCATCAAATTTTTTGTTAATGTTTTTGAGTGCATTAGCATCTTTTATATTCATTTGGAATTTTTCGAAAATAAAAAAATTTTTCAATAAAAAGCTTAATTACTTTTCAAACAAAATATCAAATACATTTTAATTTATATAACTTCGAGGTAACCAACCATTCCTGATGCGGCATGTTCAAGCATATGGCAATGGAACAACCACTTACCAGGATTATCAGCTAAAACAACAAATTTTGATTTTTCACCTGGTTGCATTAAATAAGTATCTCTTAATAGATAATCATTTAAACCTTTAAATTCATTAGACTTAACAAAAAAGTGATTTCCGTGTAAATGCATACTATGAGGCCATCTGGTATCATTCCATAAGTCAAAAACAACTACCTCATTTGTTTTAACTTTACCAAGTAAATAGTCATAACTACCTATCTCTTTGTTAAAAGCCCAAAGTTTTCTATCTTCTGTTGCAAGAGTTCTGAAGTCTTTTTCAACACCTTCAAACTCAGCTTTGGCTAAATTACCCATAGCGCCACCTTGCATATGTATTTTAATTATCTTTGCATTTTCTAAGCTTGGAAAACTGTATTTTGAAGAAAAATTAGGCCTTTTATTGTTAGTTATTTGATTAGATTTTATTGTTTTGAGAACAAATGCATTTAGAGGTTTCTTTTGACTAATTTCAAAAAAATTAACCCCTGACAAATCATTAAGGTTAACTGATATATCTAATCTTTGCCCTGGAGCCAAAGTAAAAGCTTCTTGGAAAAATGGTTTAACTGACATGCCATCAACTGCAATTATCTCCATTTTTTTTAAACTTGAGCCAAATTTAAGTACCCTGGCATTTGACGCATTTATAAACCTTAACCTTGTTAAACCATCCTTATTGATTTGATACTCTGGAGATTTTTTCCCATTTATTGTTAACCAATTACCAATTCTTCCAGCATGTGACCAATCCATCAATGAACCAAAAGACTTTTCATCTATTTCATAATTTTTATTTAATCGCCAATCATCTGCCAATATAACTAAATCGTCATCAAATATGTTTTCTTTTGAATTAGATACGACTAAAGGACCATACAACCCTTTTGCAACTTGTTTCCATGAATCCATATGGGCGTGATACCAATAAGTTCCAGAATGATTTAAAGGAAATTCATAAACGAAAGTTTCCCCAGGTTGAATTGGGTCTTGGGTTAAATAAGGAACCCCATCCATTTTATTGATGTTTTTAATACCATGCCAATGAATACTTGTGGGTTCATCAAGATTATTAGTAAAATTAACCCTTAAAATATCTCCAACATTTCCTTTCAATGTTGGACCAGGATTAGTGTCATTATATAGTAATAACTCAGCAGAAGTATTATCTTTAAAACTAAAGCTTGTTTTTTTGGCAGTAATTTTATAATTGATCACATTCTTATTATCTGCAAGAACAGCGTTATATTTGGTAACAACAAAAGTACAGGGTATATATTTTAAAAATTGTCGCCGAGATGTCATTTAATATCCTTATAATTTAAAATAATTTATTTATTTAATTACCAAAAATTTCTTTTTTAATTTTAATATTCTAGTTAGATCGCGAGTTTATTTGATCATGAATTTTTTGTACCCTAGGAGGCCAAGTGCTTTTAATGTATGAGAGGACAGAGATTATTTCTTTATCACTTAAAATTTCTTTGTAGGCTGGCATATTATTGGGATATTTTTCACCTAAAATTTCTTCAACACCATATTTTGTAATCATGAATAGGTAATTATCATTATGGTGCCAAGTATGTCCTTTTTCATCGTGTGGTGGAGCAGGCATCATCCCATTAGGCAACCTTGACATCCAATTTTTTTCTCCTTCAAGATTTACTCCATGGCATGAAGCACAATTTTGTGTGTATATTTTTTTTCCAAGTTTAATTAATAATTTATCTTTAGGCTTTAGCGATACAGAAGCTTGTGCACTGTTATCATTAACAACAAAATTAAATAAACCAATAGCTATAATTATAATCAAAATAATTATATAAAATAAAATTTTATTCTTTTTGATAAAGTCTTTCACTTTTAATGACAGGCCTTTCCAAGAGCTTTAAGACGCCAGTAATTATATGGCAAGGGAGTGATAAAACCTGCAAAAAGCATAAAAGGAATTACCCACCATGTCAGTATAGCTCCACCAGTAAGAATATAATCGGTTAAATTCATAGCAGCCTCCATAGAAACCATAGAAACTAATGACATTCCAATAGCCGTTTTAAAAGCTAACTTTAATAACATTTGTTTTGATAAGATTATTGTTTCAAGAATAATTGAAGTAATAATTCCATTTACAATAGCTAGAGTCATAATAAGAGGAACAGGCCAAAGGATTTCCATAAATTGAAAAAAAGCAATAGTACCGAAATCACCTATGCAGCAACCTAACAAACACCATGAAGTGTTTTTAGAAGCTTGAAGCCATGTATGATTACAAGACCAATTAATATGTAATGTATTTTGTATTGACATTATTAACCTTTCATAAATAATCATATACACTTTCCCTTTAGGGGAAAGTAAAGGGAAAATAATGAATATTGGAAAAGCAGCTAAATTATCAAATTTAACCATAAAAGCTGTCAGATATTATGCCAATATTGGATTGGTTAAGCCTCAACAAAACATAACAACTGGCTATAGGGATTACACTGATGATGAAGTGGCAAAGCTTAAATTTATTGGAAAGGCAAGAAAGTTTGATTTTAGCATAGATGAATGTAAAGAATTATTATCTTTATATGAAGATAAAAACAGAACTAGTAAAGAAGTTAAAAAGATTACCTTAGAAAAAATATCACAAATAGATA
>Ga0233450_10000764_pt1 | contig 36417 bp, 36 predicted proteins | sample 011ome_30_FD_189956 | JGI IMG/M metagenome (GOLD analysis project Ga0233450, IMG submission 189956) | Coastal salt marsh microbial communities from the Groves Creek Marsh, Skidaway Island, Georgia - 011501CT (spades assembly) | ecosystem: Environmental > Aquatic > Marine > Intertidal zone >... | reverse complement strand
ATCTAAATCTGGAGACAACAGGTGGGGAGATTATGCTCAGATGACAATAGACCCAAGTGATGATGCTACTTTTTGGTATACAGGTCCTTACTTGAGTACAGGTGGTTCGGTAAGAACCCGGGTATTTTCCTTAAGTTTTCCCGAGTCTTTTTTAAGCATTGCTGATGCATATGTGAGTAAAACATTAGTGGTAGGATATTTGGGTGACAATAAATTTAATCTAAAAATTGGAGACTTAAATGAAGTAGTGAACATTAACGTTGTAAATGCTTTAGGTCAGAACATAAAAACTGTTAGTAATATCAATACAGGAAAAGAATTTAACTATCAGCTAGATTTAAGTGGTTTTTCTGCAGGCTATTACATAATCAATGTAAGTAATTCAAACTTTAAAAAAGCGCATAAGGTTTGGGTAAAATAAAAGTAAGCTATATATCAAAAACGCGAATTGTTTAGGTAGTTTTTTGTTATTCAATGATTTTTATTTCTTCAATGGTAGCGGGACTTCCAATACTACAACTTCCTTGTAATGGACGAATAGGTCTATATTTTAGCCAAACTTTAAGACCATCTTGTTTGTATTGATCTTCCAAATTGTTGGGAAGTAAAAACTCTTTCGAGGCAGTGTTTTTTATTACAAATCCACAGCCACTTTTTGTTTTGTCCTCTATTACTGCTTGAATATAGCCTTCTTTTATTATTTGCGCTGTCCTTTCTTTTTCAGCATTTTTATCCGCAACATCTGTTGTTTCTTTTTTTGCAGAACAGCCCATCAAAATTAATGATATTGAGCATATTGTAATAAAGGTTTTCATACTATCTTTTTAATGATGATTTCCAAAAAACAGACCAAGTTAGAAAAATTAAAAATGGTTTGGGTAAAGCATCGACATTATAATATCTTTGTCGACATTAATTAACGGAAGGTAAATGGCATCAAACGAAGAGATTTTTAAAAAAGTTGTTTCACATGCAAAGGAGTTTGGGTTTGTTTTCCCAAGCAGTGAAATATATGATGGGTTGAGTGCGACCTATGATTACGCTCAAAATGGGGTTGAGTTAAAAAACAATATAAAAAAGTATTGGTGGACTGCTATGGTTCAGATGAATGAAAATATTGTCGGTCTAGATGCTGCTATTTTTATGCATCCAAAAACATGGAAAGCCTCGGGCCATGTTGATGCGTTTAACGACCCTTTGATTGATAATAAAGATTCAAAAAAGAGATACAGAGCTGATGTTTTGGTCGAAGACTTCATAGCCAAAATAGAGGGTAAAATAAACAAGGATATTATAAAGGCAAAAAAACGTTTTGGAGATGCATTTAATGAAGAAGAGTTCAGAAGTACAAATCCAAATGTTTTAAGAAGAGTCGGTGAAATTGAAAAGGTTGAGGCTCAATTGAAAGCTGTTCAAGTAAACGAGGATTTAGTTGGTTTCAAAAGTCTAATAGAAGAATTAGGGATAGTTTGCCCGGTGAGTGGGTCTAAAAACTGGACAGAAGTAAGGCAATTTAACTTAATGTTTGGAACTGAGATGGGTTCTGTGGCAGGAGATGCCTCTACGATTTATTTGCGACCAGAGACAGCTCAAGGTATTTTTGTGAATTATCTGAATGTCCAAAAAACAGGGAGAATGAAAATCCCTTTTGGTATTGCTCAAATTGGAAAAGCATTTAGGAATGAAATAGTGGCTCGTCAGTTTATCTTCAGAATGCGTGAGTTTGAGCAAATGGAAATGCAGTTTTTCGTAAAACCCGGAACACAAAAAAAATGGTATGAACACTGGAAAGAGGCTCGCATTAAATGGCATAAAGCATTAAATTTGGGAAGTGATAATTATCGCTTTCACGATCACTTAAAAGTGGCACATTATGCAGATGCAGCTACTGATATTGAATTTAATTTTCCGATTGGGTTTAAAGAATTAGAAGGAGTTCATTCCAGAACAGATTTTGATTTGAGCAAGCACGAAGAGTTTTCAGGAAAGAAGTTGCGTTACTTTGACAATGATGACAATGAGAGCTACGTTCCATATGTTGTGGAAACGTCTATTGGTCTGGATAGGATGTTTTTGGCTGTTTTGTCTAGTTCGTTTAATGAAGAAAAGTTAGAGGATGGTTCAGAACGGATAGTGTTGAATATTCCGCCAGCTCTAGCTCCAACCAAGGCTGCTGTATTGCCTTTGGTAAAAAAGGATGGGTTGCCTGAAAAAGCAAGGGAGATACTGAAGACTTTGCAGTATGATCATATCTGTGCTTATGAAGAGAAGGATTCGATAGGTAAAAGGTATAGGCGTCAAGATGCAATTGGAACACCGTATTGTATTACTGTTGATCATCAGACATTAGAAGATAATACGGTAACAATTCGAGAAAGAGATACAATGTCTCAGGAAAGAGTTGCTGTTGATGAGTTGCCAAAAATAATAGGTAAAAAAGTTAGTATGAAGAATCTTTTTGTTGATCCAGTTGTTTCTGTTTAGGTGTTAGAAATATTTCATACGAAGAATAAAATTGAGGCAGGTTGTGATGAAGCTGGTCGAGGTTGCTTAGCAGGTCCGGTTGTTGCAGCGGCGGTCATTCTTCCTTCAAATTTTAGAAATGACATATTAAACGATTCAAAACAACTAACCGAAAAGAAGCGATATGCGTTGCGCCCAATAATAGAGAAAGAAGCATTGGCTTGGGCGATAGGTGTTGTTGATAATAAGGAGATCGATGAAATTAACATATTGAACGCTTCGTTTTTGGCTATGCATCGAGCTCTAGACCAGTTGGGAAAGCTTCCAGATAGTATTTTGGTTGATGGCAATCGCTTTACTCCTTATAATAATATTGATCACCATTGTATTGTGAAAGGTGATGGGATATATATGAGTATTGCAGCTGCTTCGGTATTAGCGAAAACATATCGCGATGATATGATGACTAAATTAGCAAAACAATTTCCTTTTTATGGCTGGGAACGAAATATGGGCTACCCAACAAAAAGTCATCGTGAAGGAATAAGGGAGCACGGAACGACTCCTTTTCACAGAATGAGTTTTACATTACTTCCGGTGCAGTCACGCTTCGATTTGAAGTCCAATTTCGGTTAGAATGAAATTAGCTCTTTCCTTAATGGAGAGCATTGGCACATCAATCAGTTTGAATCCCAGTTTTTTGTAGGATTTTCTGAGGTTGTAATCAATTGTTTTTGCCTCTTCTATTGATTCTTTTCTTTCTTGGTCGTTAGTGTAAATTGATGTCCAAATAGGCATGATAAAAACCTTTTTAGCATAACGAGAAGATTTGGCAAATTCAGAATAATTTGATGGGGCTTTTTCATTTGCAAATTCCATGTACCCAATTAAATCCACTACGGATCTGTCTAAAAAGCATAGGTCATCACTTTGATGTTTACCCCTGCTTTTCATTCGGTCATAAACCAGGTCGCTAAATTCACGCATATTTACCCAGGGAAATACATTCCGGTTGGTCTCTTTATTTTCTTTTATAATTTCTCTCGCAATTTCTTCATAGCACACGAAATTCATTTTTCTTAATTCATTAATTACAGAGGACTTGCCAGTGCTTGGTGCTCCTGTGATTACATAATGTTTTTTTTCTATTGCCATAAGTAGATTGTAAAGATAGCCAATATGATACTATTGAACCAAATTTGTATTAATAGTTCATGTGTAAAATACTTATTTTGTCATGAAAAAACCAATATCTAATTAATAGTACACCCTTGTTTGTTGGCGCTTAGTCTTCTGCAGGTATTGTTTTTATTGGTTTTTTTTGTTTCGGGTGTTTTTTTAATGGGGTTTTTCTTAAAACTGGTACACCTTTTGACAAGAGTAAGTCAAAATTAATAAACGTAAAAACTATATAACATGGAATTATTAAAGAATTTTGTTTACGCCGGTGTAGGTTTGGCTGCGTTAACATCAGATAAGGTTAAAGAAACAGTTGAAGACTTGGTTGAAAAAGGAAAAATTTCTGATACTGAAGGAAAAAAAATAATTGAAGATTTTTTTAAATCAACTGAGTCTAAAAAAGATGACTTTGAATCTAAAATGAAGTCACTAGGGGATAATATTTCTTCAAAATTTGACTTCCTAAAAAAGGAAGATGACGAAGTAAATGCTTTGAAAAGAAGAATTGAAGAATTAGAAGCGAAACTTAAGAAAGTAAACACCGCGAAGAAAAAACCGTCTGCAAAAAAGACTGCAGCGAAAAAATAACAAGAGATATAAATTAATCATTAAAAACAAAAATTATGAACATTATTGAAACATTAGCATACGCAGGATTAGGAATGGCGTCAGAAGCATCAGACAAGGCAAAAGCAAAATTTGATGAATTAGTTGAGACAGGAAAAAAAGTAGATAGCGACGGAAAAAACTATGTCGGTGATTTTTTCAAAACAGTTGACTCAACCAAAGATGATATTCAAGCTCAATTTGATAAGAATAAAGTAAAATTGGAAGAGACATTTCCATTTTTGAAAGAACTCGAGGAGAAGTTTATGCAAACGAAGGAAGATTTAACTTCAAAAGCCAAAGATGCAAAGGACGACTTAACTACAAAAGCGAAAGAAACCAAAGAAAAGATCGCAAGTAAGTTAAAGAATATAGATGATGCAGAAGTTATTTCTGAAGAGGCTTAGATAACTAATCGGTATTAAAAAGAGGCTTGTTCCTGTCGGAATGAGCCTCTTTTTGTTTTAAGTGATAGATGTTGGGTCTCATTAATTATTAAGAGAGTTTTCTTTTTGTTGAAAAGTAAATATTTGCATTATTTCGTAATTCTTTTCTCAATAGTATAATTTTGTTGTAAATTAAAAAGAGTAATGTTTACTATAGATACAACAGAGACTAAAAATCCAAAATTGCACCATTATTTATTGGGTAGTGTTGGTCCTCGTCCTATTTGTTTTGCAAGTACAATAGATAAAGAAGGAGTTCGAAATTTAGCTCCATTTAGCTTTTTTAATGTGTTTAGTTCTAATCCTCCAATTGCTGTTTTTTCTCCAGCAAGAAGTGGTAGGACCGGCCAGCAAAAAGATACATACAATAATGTAAAAGAAGTTCCAGAAGTGGTTATCAATATTGTTGATTACTCAATGGTCCATCAAATGTCCTTGGCAAGCTCTCCTTATAATCCAAATGAAGATGAATTCATTAAAAGTGGCTTAACTGCTGTTGAATCGGAAGTGGTAAAGCCTTGGAGAGTGAAAGAATCACCCGTTCAAATGGAATGTAAAGTTAATGATGTGATTGAGTTAGGCGAAGGTGGAGGAGCTGGCAATCTGATTGTTTGTGAGATTTTAAAAATCCATATTGCAGAAAATATTTTGGATGAAAACCAAGCCATCGATCAGAAGAAAATTGACCTAGTTGCTCGTATGGGAGGTGATTGGTACTGCAGAGCCGATGAGAACTCAATGTTTGAGATTAAAAAACCAATTACTACAAGAGGTGTAGGTGTAGATTTAATGCCACATGAGATTGTCAATAGTAATATTTTAACAGGAAATGATATTGGTCAGCTCGGTGGAATAGAAGTCTTGCCGAATGAAACTGAAGTCAATGACTATAAATTGACTGAATTGATTGAATTATTTATATCTTTAGAGGATGATCCAGAAAAGTTGGAAAAAGAACTTCATTTAAGAGCAAAAGACTTGTTGAAGGAGAATAAACTTACGGAAGCGTGGAAAACGCTTCTATCATTTAATAATTAAAAAGTACGGCCATTTGGTCGAAGAAAAACAAAAAACATGGAATTAAAAATTAACGGAAAAGTAAAATTAATTTTGGACACACAAACATTTGACAGTGGCTTCAGTAAAAGAGAATTTGTTGTTACAACGCAAGAGCAATATCCGCAGGATGTTAAGTTGGAGTGCATTAAGGATAAAACAGCAATGTTAGATTCTTTAGCCGTTGGGGATGACGTTGATGTGTCATTCAATATTAGAGGAAATGAATACAATGGTAGATATTTTGTAAATCTCCAAGCTTGGAGAATTGAGAAGGGTGCTGCAGCAATAGCTCCAACACCTGAAGCGCCAGATACTGCTTTAGAGCCTATGGCAGAAGGTGAGGATGATCTACCGTTCTAAGGATCTTTAAGTGATTCATATAAAAAAGGTCAAGGCGAAAGTTTTGACCTTTTTTTGTGAGATAAAATTCCTATTTTTAACATCAAATGTCGTTTGCCGAAAAATATACTAAAGCTTTTAGAACTCTTCTTCCGACGCCATTCACCATTGCAATCGTTTTGACTATTGTCACGTATTTGTTATCTCTTTCATTTGGGAATAAATTGCCAGATGAAAATATAGCAATTCAAGAATCGGTGGAAGAAACATTGCTGATTTCGAATTCAGATAATACTGTTTGGACATATTTTGATACAGGAACTAAATACACCGTACAGAATGATACTTTGACCTTAAGGCATCAAAAAGAAATTCTCGATATAAAAGCGATCATTTCTGAAAAAGGGAACAATTATAAAACGAAGCTTAAGTTTGAAGTTAGCAATATGAGGCAGGTGACTTTGGTGAATGAATCCACCAGTAGATCTTTGCAATTATTAGATCATTGGTACGATGGATTATGGAGTACTGGGCTGATGAAATTTGGTTTTCAAATGATGTTAATGCTCTTACTGGGTCATGTATTGGCCTTAAGTAAGCCAATCGACAACCTTTTAAATAAGATAACACCTATTTGTAAAAGCACAGCTCAAGCTGCTCTTTATGTAACACTATTTACAGTGTTGGTGAGTCTATTCAACTGGGGGTTAGGGTTGATATTTGGAGCTGTTTTCGCGCGAAAAGTGGGGGAGTTTGCACTACGATCAAATATCAAGATAAATTACGCATTAGTAGGCGCGGCAGGCTACTCAGGAATGATGGTTTGGCATGGAGGAATATCTGGGTCATCCCTTGCCGTTGTATCTGAAGAAGGACATTTTGCAAAAATAGTTCAAAATCAAGAGATTCTATCTCAGTTGCCAGATACAATTCCTTTTACAGAAACTGTTTTTTCTACTATGAATATTTCAGTTTCAATGGCTTTAATAATACTACTTCCATTAAGTATGTATATGATTGGAAAAAAAGTGAAACCTTCTATCATTCGATTGTCAAAACCGCAAATTGAAATCGAAGATGAAACCGAATTGATGGGTGCTGAAAAGCTAGATCATTCCAGAATATTCACTTTCTTATTAGGTTTAGGCATCATTTCATTCGCCGTTTATAAAGCCTACAGTCACTCAGGGGCTTCAGAATTGAAATTTTTAAAACCCGATTTTATAAATTTCTCTCTACTCGGATTGGTCTTTCTTTTTCATAAGAACATTCACATGGTACTTGAAGCTGTTGGAGATGCTATTACCGGTGTTTCCGGAATATTATTGCAATTTCCGCTATATTTTGGGATAATGGGAATTATGAATAACTCTGGTTTGATTGGAGATATATCGGCCTTTTTCAGTGCACATTCAAACGAAACAACATATCCAATCTTGACGTTTTTTAGTGCAGGAGTCGTAAACATCTTTGTTCCAAGTGGCGGTGGACAATGGATGGTGCAAGGACCAATTATTTTGGAAACCGCTATCAATATGGGGCTTTCAGTACCTAAAAGCATTATGGCTCTAGCATATGGTGATCAACTGACCAATATGATGCAACCGTTTTGGGCTTTGCCACTGCTTGGTATTACTGGGCTTAAAGCTAGAGAAATACTTCCTTATACATTGTTTCTAATGTTGATAGGTTCTGTAATTTTCATTGCAGGATTGCTATTGTTTTAATGAATTTTTAACAGTTTCAACTCATATAAAATCGTATTTTTGCTGATCACAAAACAACTACATGGATACATTGGCTTTTATTAGTTGGGACGTAAATCCCAATATTATCGAATCCCCTATAATGATCCGTTATTATGGTTTGCTTATGGCAATATCATTTATAACAGGTTATTACATTGTGAGAAAATTTCTTGTTAATGAAGGTGCGGATGTAGAATGGATAGATAAGTTTTTGTTTTACACATTGATTGGAGGTGTCGTTGGAGCAAGGTTAGGGCATGTTTTCTTTTATGATTGGGTAGATTATAAAGACAATCTCATAGACATCTTTAAAATATGGGAAGGAGGCCTGGCTAGTCACGGAGGAGCAATTGGTGTTATTATTTCTACCTGGTTGCTGTCTAAGCGAGTGACAAAAAAGAATATTCTTTGGGCATTGGATAAAATTGTAATTGCTACTGCTATAGCGGCTTGTTTCATAAGAGTAGGTAACTTAATGAATTCAGAAATAATAGGCGCAAAGAGTGATTCTGAATCGGCTTTCTTTTTTCAATATGAAGCGGAGAAGACTATAGGAAGGTATTTTGATGCAGAAGAGTCGAATGTAAATATTGAACCAAGTAACAGAGCTATTGAGTTAGATGGAAATACGCACCCTTTAGCAAAGGTGACTATTCAGGTATCACTGGATACAATTAATTCGAAAAGATATTATGAGCATTTTGAGCTTTCCAATCGTGGGAACATGAATAACGCGAATGACCATTTTTTCACAATTAATAGTAATGCAGAAATAACTACGACTAATTTTGGCAGTACGATTATTTCCACAATAGGCATAATTCCAAGAATCCCAACCCAACTATTAGAAAGTGGAACTTATTTAGTAATCTTTCTATTATTATTTATCGGTTATTGGAAATGGCATTGGTATAAAAAACAAGGCTTGTTGTTTGGAATGTTTCTAGTGTTGCTTTTTTCTGCTCGCTTTATTATTGAGTTTTGGAAAGAACACCAAACATTAGATGACAATGCGTCATTAAATATGGGACAATGGTTAAGTGTTCCAGCAGTGACTATCGGGGTGTTTTTTATTGTAAGAGCATTAATAAAAAAGTCAGCAGAAAACGAAAAAACAGAATTAAAATGAGATATATAATTGGATTATTAAGTATAGCTTTTTTAGCATCTTGTGGTAATACTGCCTCGAATGAAATCGTTACGCAGGCAATTGAATTACCCGATAAAGTTTCGGCGGATACGGTTTTAGATATAGTCGAGCCTGCAACATTTAAAATTCCTTTGGATAGTTTTTTTGTTGAAATAGACACAAATTTTCATACTAAGAAATTGATAATCCCAAGTAATCTAACTTCCACAATTTTGTTTACGGGAAATGTGGATCAAGTTGTAACCCACGATGGAAAAACGGCTCCAGCAAAAAAACATCATGACATGACTGCATATATGCCAATTGATGGTTCTAGCGAAAATGGATGGTTATATATTGGGCACGAAACAAATTATGGAGACGATGTTTTAGGAGATGGAGGTGGAGCAACTATGTTTGAAGTCAAATTGGAAAAAGGAGAATGGAATGTAGTTTCTGATTTTAATAATGTAGATTTTTCTTCTGTGCGCGGTACAGGAAGAAATTGTGGTGGAAGTGTTGCTCCAAATGGGATGATTTATACCTGTGAAGAAACCGTTCCTCAAAACAATAAAGCTTCTTATATCGGGGGGAATGGTCATCGAGATACTTCAGATGTAGGAGGGCTGAAATTCCATCAAAACTTTGGTTTTATTGTTGAGGTAGATCCAAAAACAATGAAAGCAACTCAAAAAATGATTCAAATGGGAAGGTATTATCATGAAGATATTGAGTTCATGGATGACCGTAAAACGGTTTACCTTTCAGATGATTATGAGCCAGCCATTTTTTATAAATTTATAGCAGATGTGGAAGATGATTATTCTCAAGGTCAATTGTATGCATACAAGCAAAGTAAAGATGGTGCAGCAGGAGATTGGTTGGCAATGCCAATGGATACTGCATCATTGTTGAATCCGCGAGATATTGCAATTGACAATGGAGCTACAATGCTTATGCGACATGAATGGTTTGCGCGTGTCGGGAATAAAATTTATATAGCTGAAACCGGTCACGATTCGACAGATTGGAAGGAAAGAGTTGCACAAGGAGGAGTTCCGGCAAAACACTTGCGAGATGATCATTATAAGGGAGATGGAGTTTATACGGATTATTATGGTAGAGTCTTAGTTTTTGATACAGAAACAAATAAAATGTCTGTTCATCTAGAAGGCGGAGTTTCTTCTGATGGAAAAAACGTGCTGTCTAATCCAGATTGTATTTCTACCGTAAACTTGGCAGGGACAGATTATTTAATCATTCATGAAGATATTAATGGAAATGATTATGGGAGAGTTTCGGCTACCGCTTATAAAAAGAACCACTGGTACAATGAGCTTTATTTCCTAGATTTGAGTATTAAAGATCCAACGGTTGATGACGCTGTATTGTTTGCAGTAACACCAATGGGAGCTGAATTTACAGGAGGCTTGTTTACGCCCGATGGGAAGTCATTATTTTTGAATATTCAGCATCCATTTTATGGAAATGGTAAACCTTACAATAGAGCAATGACCGTTGTTATTACAGGATGGTAAAAATTAATGGACTGACATATAATTATTCCCCTGAAGTTCAGTTGAAGTTTCCTGATTTTAGTTTATCTAAAGGGGAGCAAGCTTTAATTTTGGGTCAAAGTGGTTGTGGTAAAACAACGTTGTTACATTTACTATCAGGACTTCTACAACCTAACTCTGGTAATGTTGATGTTGAAAATGAAAATATTACTAAAATGTCTGGAGCTAGATTAGACAATTTTAGAGGTGCTAATATCGGAATCGTTTTTCAGACACCTCACTTTATTGAGGCGCTCACTGTTAAGGAAAACTTGACTTTAACACAGACACTTGCAGGGAAGACTAGAGACGTTGATAAAGTAAAGACACTATTGGCAGATTTAGGGGTTGAAAGCAAACTTAATTCTAAGTTAAACGCTTTAAGTGTGGGTGAAAAACAAAGGGTTAGTATTGCCAGAGCATTAGTAAACTCTCCTGCTTTAATTTTGGCAGATGAACCTACTTCTGCATTAGATGATAAAAATTGTGATGCTGTTTTAAAGTTGGTAAGAGAACAAGCAAAAAAATACAATTCTACATTGTTAATCGTTACGCACGATAATCGTTTAAAAGATCCATTTGATAAAAGAATAGAGTTATGAATATTCTTAGATTAAGTTGGAAAAATATTATTAGCAAGCCGCTTCCTTCAATTTTATCGGTGTTGTTATTAGCTGTTGGTTTAAGTACAGCGATTATATTAAAATTGACTGAACACCAATTAACAGAAAACATAAACAATACAGGAAAAGATGTAAAGTTGGTGATCGGAGCTAAAGGTAGTCGTCTGCAATTGGTTTTGAGCAGCGTATTTCAAATTGATAACCCTACAGGGAATATCAACTATGGTTTTTATACCCTTTTGAAAAGGAATAGAATGATTAAGGAAATGATTCCTGTTTCGATGGGAGATTCTTACAAAAGAAAGAGAATTGTAGGAACGAATCAAGATTATATTCGGCTTTTTTCCGGTAAATTAAAAGAAGGTGTTTTATTTGAAAACCCACTGGAAGCAACCATAGGAAGTGTTGTTGCATCTGAATTAGGGTTGAAAGTAGGAGATGAATTTGTAGGAGGTCACGGAATGGAAGAGGTGCTGCATTCTCACGATGAGTATAAGTATAAAGTTGTTGGCGTTCTAGAAAGAAGTGGATCTGTATTAGATAATTTGATTTTAACACCCGTTCAAACAGTTTGGATAATGCATGCAGGGCATAATGATGATTCTGAATATACACTAGGTGCTGGAGACAAGGAAATGCATGCTCCCGAAGAAGTTTTAGAAGATAGCTTGTCGCAAATAGCTGAGGAACATAATCATGAACATCACCATCACGATCATCATGTTGAAGTCAACTTAGATAGTGTATTAGCCAATATTGACCCAAAAGACAGAGAGATTACGGCTATTCTGTTTCCAAATTTGTCAGGAAATGCAAAAATAGGTGTGTTAAACAATGCGAACAATCAACCAAGCATGATGGCTGTTGATCCCGCTCCAGAGATTATGTTATTAAAAAATAAGCTGACCCCATTTGTGTCAATCATTGTTGCCATCTCATGGTTCATTACCATAATTGCAATGTTCAGTGTTTTTATAGGTTTGCTTAACTCTCTAAGAGGAAGAAAATATGAAATTGCATTAATGAGAGTTTTAGGTGCTTCCAAATCAAAAGTTCTGGTATCTATTTTATTTGAGGGTGTTATACTTTCTGTATTAGGATATTTATTGTGTTTGGTTTTAAGTCACGCAGGTATGGAACTAATTGGAAGTTGGATGCAAAACGAATATCAATATGAATTTACGGGTTGGATCTTTTTGAACTCTGAACTTACATACTTATTAGTAGCAATAGCAATTGGCTTGGTTTCTGCATTGATTCCGGCTTATAAAGCATATAACACGGACATTTCGGAAACATTATCTAAATAGATTGACATGAAAAATACATTTTTACTATTCATTGTACTTATTGGCTTAACCAAAATAGGTGCTTCGCAAACTGTTATAACATGGGAAGTTTGTAAGGACGTCAAGTTTAATGAAGTGTGGTCAGAAGAATTTCAAGCGTATTACATGGTGCCAAAATTCGGAAAGAAAATTTCTTCTTTGGATGGCAAGGAAATACAAATAAGAGGCTACATTATTCCTGTAGATATTGTCCAAGACTACTATGTTCTTTCTGCTAATCCATATAGTTCATGTTTTTTCTGTGGTCAAGCAGGTCCTGAATCTGTCATGGAAATTCAATTAAAAAAACAGGTGGCAGGATTGCGTATGGATCAAATCTTAACGTTTAAAGGAAAACTTCGCTTAAATGCTGATGATATTTACGATTTGAACTATATCTTGGAGGATGCTGAAGTTGTAGAGTAGTTATTTTCAACTATTGTTTTATTTCAGTAATTCGTTTATTCCCTTAAAAACGATTTCCGTAGCACCCTTATTATTCTCAATAAATGCTTTAGCGTGTTGTTGCGTTCTTTCAAGCAATTTCTTATTTTCTACAAACGTATTGATGCAATTCGAAAAATCATTTGCATCTTTTATTGCAAATGCACCTTTCGCTTCAATTAGCTGTTCCCCTTCGGGGAACTTAATATGGTTGTCGCCATATATTAATGCATTTTCAAATGTTGCGGCCTCTAATATGTTGTGCAATCGGTTGGTAAAACCACCTCCAATAAATGAAATGTTTCCGTATTGATATAAGTTTGAAAGCATTCCTATATTATCGATAATTAGTATGTCAAAGTCTTCAATGTTATTCTCATCAGCTTCAGAAAATTTTAACGATTTTACCGGAAGTTTTCCCATTATTTCTGAGATGTGATTTCCGTAAATATTATGAGGAGCAATAATAATTTTTAGTTGCTCATTCCATTCTTTGTTTTTTTCTAAATAGTCAGCTAAGATATCCTCTTCCTTCTGCCAAGAGCTTCCAAGTATTAGCAATATTTTGTTTTGTTTGAATTGTTCAATTAATGCAATCGGCTGGCATCTAGTTGCGTTTTGAATTACTTTATCAAAACGCGTATCTCCACAAATCTCCATGTTTGAGAAACTGTGGTTTTTCAGTACGTCAAAACTTCGCTTATTCAATGTGAATAAACGATTAATTTTTTGAAGAATTTCTACTTGCCATTTATTAACAGGTTTAAAATAGATTTGATTTTCTCGAAAATTACAGCCAAAAAATAAATGAGGAATTTGTTTTTTTTGAAGTAATTCTAAGTAGTTAAACCAGAAGTCATATTTCACAAATATTGCAATAGAAGGATTGATTAATTTAATGAAATCAGCGGCATGTATTTTTGTGTCAATGGGTAAATAAAACTTAAAATCAGCTAGCTCATAATTTTTACTGTATTCAAACCCCGATGGGCTGAAAAATGTAACCACAATTTTATATTCTGAAAAAGCATTATCTGCTTTTATTTTTTCGATTAGCGGTTTTACTTGTTCAAATTCACCGAGGGAAGTTGCGTGTATCCAAATATTTTTTTCGTTACTCCCAAGCTGATTTTTAATAGTTTTTCTCCAGTTTTTTCTACCTGCAGCCCACTTTTTTGCTTTGCTATTTCCAAAAGCACCTGCCAGTTTAACTCCAAGCGAATAGGACCGAATACCTATGTTGTAAATTGCTTTCAATGCAGTTTTAGTCAATGTAAAATTCACTTGGTGCTTTTCTATATACAGGAACAATCCAACCTAACCTTATTCCATAAAGAATTTCAAGTCTGCTGGTTTTATAAGGTCCCATGTAGTCAATTTGATAATCTCGTATACCTTGAGTTAATCCTTCGTAGACTTCAAATCCTATATTGAAATTTGTCAATCTACTATTACTTAAATGTTGATACCCAATGTACTGCTTAAAAGCAACACCTAAAGTTTTTCTGTCATAAAACGGAAGGTTATTTTTTACTAATTGTGGAATTTCGTTTCCTTGATTATCAATTCTTATTCTGTGCCAGATTGTTCCTACACCTATTTTAGCTATGATTCCAGAATTGGGATTAGGTCCAAAAACAGGAAATACTCTTCCAAGATTTGCTGTGATAGTAAACCCTCTTTCAAAGAGTAAAACAGGATTATACTCTCCAAATTGATCTATAATTCGATATTCATTTTTTATGTTTGTGCTTTGAGCATTTAAGGGTGTTAACATAGCACTATCCTTAACATTATTGCTAAAGAAAAAAGTTCCCTCAACCTCAAATTGCCAATTTGAATGATGCTTTATTCCAGCGCTAAAACCTAAATTATTATTTACTCCAAAGCGTTCGGATAAATCCCCTCCTGGGATTTGAAATGCATAGCTGGCAGAGAAAAGAGGAGCCGATATAACTGTGTCTCTGATGTTTTGTCCGAAAGAACAAAATGCGGACAGTACCAAAAAAAATAATATTCCTTTCATAAAGGAGGCTAAGATAGAGAATAGTTGAATATTTGTAACATTCTTTAGAGATAAACTAAATACTTAACATAAAATTGTTTGTTCTTAGATAAATCCAATGTTTCTATATATATCCTTAAGGTATATATGTTATATTCGCATCTTATCTAAATGTGAACTCAAATGAAAACAATTCAAATGGTTGACTTGGTTGGTCAATACGAGAAGATTAAGCCGGCGGTTGATGAAGCTATACTTGGTGTTATGGGTTCCGCGGCATTTATTAAGGGCCCGGAAGTGAAGTCATTTCAAGAAGAATTGCAAGCTTATTTGGGAGTTAAGCATGTTATTCCCTGTGCTAATGGTACAGATGCACTTCAGATTGCATTAATGGCCCTTGGTTTAGAGCCTGGAGATGAGGTGATAACTTCCGATTTTACATTTGCAGCAACTGTTGAGGTGATTGGTTTGTTGCGGTTAACGCCAGTTTTGATTGATGTTGAAAGAGATACTTTCAATATGGATATTGAAGCATTAAAAAAAGCAATTACCCCAAATACGAAAGCAATTATACCGGTTCATATTTTCGGACAATGTTCGAACATGGAGGGAATTATGGAAATTGCAAAGGAAAATAATATCGCTGTTGTGGAAGATACAGCGCAAGCAATTGGATCTAAATATACATTTTCAGATGGCTCAGTAAAATCTGCTGGTTGTATTGGAGATATTGGAACAACTTCATTTTTTCCCTCAAAAAACCTAGGTTGTTTTGGTGATGGTGGAGCTTTGTTTACCAATAATTCTGAATTAGCAAATCGATTAGAGGCAATTGTAAATCACGGAATGAAAGTGCGGTATTACCACGACGAAATTGGTGTAAACTCTCGTTTAGATTCGATTCAAGCAGCGGTTTTAAGAATAAAGTTACGTCACTTGGATAGTTATGTTGCCGCTAGACAAGCAGCAGCAAAATATTATACAGATGCATTTGCTGATGTTGATGGTCTCGAAACACCCACTATTGGAAAGAACTCTACACATGTTTTTCATCAATATACCCTCAAAACAAAAGGTGTGGATAGAAATTCGCTGCAAACTTTTTTAAGCGAAAAGAAAATTCCCGCAATGATATATTATCCAGTAGCTTTGCATAATCAAAAAGCCTATAAAAGAGATGGCGTTAGTGATGCTGATTTCCCTGTGACAATGGATTTATGCGATTGCGTAATTTCACTGCCAATGCACACAGAATTAGATAACGAACAATTAGAATATATTACGAATTCTGTTAAAGAATTCTTTAATAAATAATTATGCAAATAGCAGTAGTTGGAACAGGATATGTCGGATTGGTAACAGGAACTTGCTTCGCAGAAACAGGTAACAATGTTATTTGTGTCGATATAGATGCAGCGAAAGTTGAGAAGATGAAGAATGGAGAGGTGCCAATTTATGAGCCCCATTTAGATATTCTTTTTGAAAGAAATATTAAAGAAGGCAGATTAGCGTTTACAACAGATTTAAAATCAGCAATTGAGAAAGCACAAATCATATTTTTAGCATTACCAACCCCTCCGGGAGAAGATGGTTCTGCCGATCTATCTTATATTTTGAATGTTGCTGAAGAGTTAGGTAAAATAATTACTGAATATAAAGTGATTATTGATAAAAGTACTGTGCCCGTAGGAACAGCAGAAAAAGTAACCGCCGCAGTAGCAAAAAATGCAACTATAGACTTTGATGTAGTTTCTAATCCAGAATTCTTACGAGAAGGTTTTGCTGTGAATGATTTTCTTAAACCAGATAGAGTTGTGATTGGGACGCGTTCAGCAAAAGCAAAACAAATTCTTGAAAAACTATATAAGCCATTCGTCCGGCAAGGGAATCCTGTAATTTTTATGGATGAGAAGTCGGCAGAATTGACAAAGTATGCGGCAAATTCTTTTTTAGCGACTAAAATTACATTCATGAATGAGATCGCAAACTATTGCGAGCTAATTGGAGCTGATGTAGATGCCGTAAGAAGAGGAATGGGTACCGATACTCGAATAGGCAATCGTTTTCTTTTTCCGGGAATTGGCTACGGAGGAAGTTGTTTTCCGAAAGATGTGAAAGCATTAGTTAAGTCAGGCAAGGAAGTAGGGTATGATTTCAAAATCATCAATTCGGTAATGGATGTCAATCACCGTCAAAAGTTGACAATGGCTCAGAAGATAAAAGCTTATTTTGGAGATGATTTAACAGGAAAGAAATTAGCACTTTGGGGGCTATCTTTTAAACCCGATACGGACGATATTAGAGAAGCACCAGCATTATATATTATTGAGGAATTATTATCAGCAGGAGCGGAGATAAGGGCATATGATCCTGAGGCAATGCCAAATGTAAAAGGCTTAATAGGGGATAAGATTAAGTACTCAGAAAATCAATATGATGCTTTGAGGGAGGCTGATGCATTGTTAATAGCAACTGAGTGGTCTGTATTTAGATCTCCAGATTTTGATAAGGTAAGTAGCCTTTTGAAAGAAAAAGTAATTTTTGATGGGCGTAATTTGTACGATTTAGAATCCATGAGAAACTTAAATTACCACTACGAAAGCATGGGTAGAAAAACAATCAAGCCAGTCTAAATGAAGAGGGTATTAATAACAGGAGCAGCTGGTTTTTTAGGTTCACACCTATGTGATCGTTTTATCAAAGAGGGTTGCTATGTTATTGCTATGGACAACCTTATAACTGGACGAATGGAAAATGTCGAACATTTGATAGGGAATAAGAATTTCCATTTTGTTCATCATGATGTTTCCAACTTTGTTCATGTCGGCGGTGATTTAGATTATATTTTGCATTTCGCATCTCCAGCCAGTCCGATTGATTATTTGAAAATCCCTATTCAAACGTTAAAAGTTGGTTCTCTAGGAACACATAATCTTTTGGGATTAGCTAAAGCAAAAGAAGCTAGAATGCTAATAGCATCTACTTCTGAAGTTTATGGTGATCCTACTGTTCATCCACAAACGGAAGATTATTGGGGAAATGTAAACCCAATTGGACCGCGAGGTGTTTACGATGAAGCCAAAAGATTTCAAGAAGCGATAACAATGGCTTATCACCGTTATCATAATTTGGAAACACGGATCATTCGAATTTTTAATACCTACGGTCCAAGAATGCGCTTAAACGATGGTAGAGTTTTACCGGCTTTTATAGGACAAGCTCTGCGTGGAGAAGATTTAACCGTGTTTGGAGATGGTAGTCAAACACGCTCATTTTGCTATGTTGATGATTTGGTGGAAGGGATTTATAAATTATTGTTATCAGATTATTCCTATCCCTTGAACGTTGGTAATCCAGATGAAATTACCATAAGTCAATTTGCGGAAGAGATAATTAAATTGACAGGAACAACACAAAAGGTTATATACAAAGAATTACCAATTGATGATCCAACCCAACGCCAACCCAATATTGATCAAGCAAGAGAGATATTAAATTGGGCACCAAAGGTAGCTCGAGCTGAAGGGTTGAAAATAACATATGATTATTTCAAATCGCTTTCGGAAGAAGAATTATACAAGAAAGACCACAATAGCTTTAAACAATATATAAAATAATGAGTAAGGACTATTTTGCGCATGAAACGGCTATAATCGACGAAGGTTGCGATATTGGTAATGGCACTAAAATTTGGCATTTTAGTCATTTGATGTCTAATTGTAAGTTGGGAAACAACTGCAATGTTGGTCAGAATGTGGTTATCTCACCAGAAGTTGTTTTAGGTGATAATGTAAAAGTGCAAAACAACGTTTCTATCTACACAGGAGTAACTTGCGAAGAGGATGTGTTTTTAGGACCTTCAATGGTGTTTACGAATGTAATTAACCCTAGAAGCGCTATTAATAGAAGAGGAGAATACTTGAAAACAACTGTTCGAAAAGGAGTATCTATTGGTGCTAATGCAACAATAGTTTGTGGAAACGACATTGGGAAGTTTGCTTTTATCGGTGCAGGATCCGTTGTTACAAAAGAAGTTCCTGCTTACGCACTATTAGTAGGTAATCCAGCAAAGCAAATTGGATGGATGAGTGAATTTGGACACCGGCTTGAATTTGACAAAAATAGTGAGGCTACATGTGAAGAGAGTGGAGAGAAATACAGAATTGAGAATAATATGGTAAATAAAATTGGATAATGAAATCGTTAACTGTAGAAGATAAAAAAGTGAAATTTGCCATAGTTGGTTGTGGCCATATTGGGAAAAGACATGCGGAAATGGTATCTAGAAATGCGGAAGCAGAATTAGTTGCCTTGTGTGATATTGTGGATATAAACTCATTAGGAATTGAAAGGTTTGAAGTTCCTTTCTTTGCATCTATAGATGAATTACTCGCTAGTGATATAAAAATTGATGTGCTGAATATTTGTACCCCAAATGGAGTGCATTCAGAACAAGCAGAAAAGGCATTGGACAAAGGAATTCACATTGTAGTTGAAAAACCAATTGGATTATCTAAAGCAAAATGTGAAAACGTAATTTTTAAAGCACTAAGAAACCACAAGCATGTTTTCGCAGTCATGCAGAATAGGTATTCTCCTCCTTCAGAATGGTTAAAAGAAATTGTTGAGAATAAAATTATCGGAGATGTATTTACGGTACAGGTCAATTGCTATTGGAACAGAGATGATCGCTACTATAAAAAAGGTGGTTGGAAAGGAACAGCAGATTTAGATGGTGGAACATTATTTACTCAGTTTTCTCACTTTATTGATATTATGTATTGGTTGTTTGGAGATGTTAAAAACATCCAAGGAAAATTTGCAGATTTCACACATAAGGGTTCTACGGATTTTGAAGATTCAGGATTGGTATCTTTTGATTTTGTAGATGGAGGAATGGGCTGCTTGAATTATTCAACAGCTGTTTGGGGACAAAACCTAGAAAGTAGTTTGACAATTATTGGAAGTAAAGGAAGTGTTAAGGTAGGGGGGCAATACATGAATGAAGTAGAATATTGTCATATCGATGGGTACGAGATGCCTGAATTAGCACCATCTAATCCCCCAAATGATTACGGACCTTACAAAGGCTCAGCGGCGAATCATCACTATGTGATAGATAATGTTGTAGATACATTGAAAGGAATAACAACCGCAACGACAAATGCTTTAGAAGGCCTGAAAGTCGTTGATATTATAGAAAGAATTTACGAAGTAAGAGATAAACAAAATAATAAAATGGACTAAGAGAGATTTAAGTCTTAAAATCGAATAAAGAATGAATATTTACGATAAACTGGTAAACAAAGAAACGAAATTAGCCCTAATTGGCTTGGGTTATGTTGGATTGCCAATAGCTTTAGAATTTGCAAAAAAGATTAAAGTAGTTGGATTTGATATCAATCAAAAAAGGGTTGATATGATGAAAAACAATATTGATCCAAGTGATGAATTAGTTGCTTCAGATTTTGAAGGCTGCGATATAGAATTTACTGCAGATATTGATGATTTAAAAGAATGTACATTTTTTATTGTAGCAGTTCCAACGCCAATTGACGAAAGTAAAGAACCCAATATTAAGCCTTTGCTTGGCGCTTCTACTACGGTTGCAAAAGCCTTGAAAAAAGGTGATTATGTAGTTTATGAATCAACAGTCTACCCTGGTTGTACGGAAGATGATTGCATCCCGGTATTGGAAGAGATTTCTGGCTTAAAATGGAAAGAAGATTTCAACGTTGGATATTCTCCAGAAAGAATTAATCCCGGGGATAAAGTGCACACGCTGGCCAGTATTGTAAAAGTTTCTTCAGGAGACACTTCAGAATCTTCAGAACATATTGCAAAGACTTACGAGCTGGTTGTTGATGCAGGGGTGCATAGAGCCTCTTCAATTAAAGTAGCAGAAGCTGCTAAAATTATTGAAAATACGCAACGTGATGTCAACATTGCATTAATCAATGAGTTGTCAATCATTTTTGGAAGAATGGGTATCAATACTTATGAAGTCCTAGAAGCTGCTGGAACTAAATGGAATTTCTTAAAATTTTCACCAGGTTTAGTTGGTGGTCATTGTATCGGAGTTGACCCTTATTATTTAACACACAAAGCAAAACAATTGGGTTACCATGCAAAAATTATTAACTCTGGACGATATGTAAACGATACAATGGGTTTTTACGTTGGTAAACAGACGGTTAAGAAAATTTTAGCTAAAGGAAAAAGTATTATTAATTCTCGTATTTTGGTTATGGGAGCAACTTTTAAGGAAGATGTTAGTGATATCCGAAACTCAAAAGTAATTGACGTAGTTAAAGAAATTGAATCTTATTCTTGCACCGTAGAGATAGTAGATCCCCATGCTGATTCTGCTGATTACCAAGAAGAATATGGTTATCCTGTGACCAAAGAAATAACAGGTACATACGATGCTGTAATTGTAGCAGTTAATCACAAAGAGTATTGTGATTTAGATGAAGCATATTTTAAAAGTATTATGACTGATGTTGGGGTTTTTGTAGATATTAAAGGCATTTATAAAAATAAATTTAAAGACATAGATTACTGGAGTTTGTAATTATTGAAGAATGAAAAACATTTTAATAACAGGTGGAAGTGGGTTTATAGGGTCTCATGTCGTGAGATTGTTTATTAATAAATACCCTCAGTATAACATTATCAACCTAGATAAGCTGACATATGCGGGAAATCCCGAAAATTTGAAAGATATTGAGGGTGCAGCGAATTATACTTTTGTAAAAGCTGATATTAACGACGATAAGGTAATATTTGAATTGTTCGAAAAGTATAAGTTTGAAGGAGTAATCCATTTGGCGGCAGAAAGTCATGTAGATCGCTCTATTTCTAATCCAAAGGAGTTTATTATGACCAACATAGTTGGAACATTGAACTTATTGAATGCTGCTAAAGATTGCTGGAAGGATAATATGGATGGAAAAATATTCTACCATATATCTACTGATGAGGTTTACGGATCTTTAGGAGCTGATGGCTTTTTTTATGAGGATACACCTTACGACCCGAGAAGTCCTTATTCTGCTTCAAAAGCAAGTTCTGATCATATTGTGAGAGCTTACAACCATACTTATGGAATGCCTGTTAAGATTTCCAATTGTAGTAATAACTACGGATCGCATCAGTTTCCAGAGAAATTGTTGCCTTTGATGATAAACAATATTAAGCATAGCAAACCACTTCCTGTATATGGAGAAGGTGTCAATGTAAGAGATTGGTTATGGGTTGCAGATCATGCGAGAGCAATTGATGATGTTTTCCATAAAGGAAGAGCAGGTGAGACTTATAATATTGGAGGGTATAACGAATGGAAAAACATTGATATTGTACACTTATTGTGCGATACAATGGATGATAAATTAGGAAGGGAAAAAGGAACCTCTCGTGGACTAATTACTTTTGTAAAAGATAGAGCTGGGCACGACATGCGATACGCTATTGATGCTACCAAAATAAAAGAAGAATTAGGTTGGGAGCCATCTGTCACTTTCGAGCAAGGAATGGATAAGACCATAGATTGGTATTTAGCAAATGAAGAATGGATGGAGAACATCACTTCAGGTGCATATATGGATTATTATAAAAATCAATATATCAATAGATAAAATGGGGTTATTTGGAGGTTTATTTAAGAAAAAGGAACCGGTTTTATATCCTGTCGATTTATCGATTCTTCAAGTAGATATCCATTCACATTTTATCCCGGGTATTGATGATGGAGCTAAAACTATCGAAGATTCTATTGAGCTTATTTCGGCAATGAAGGATTTTGGTTATCGAAAAGTGATAACGACTCCTCATATTATGAGTGACTATTATCGTAATACACCTGAGATTATTCTAGCAGGTTTAGAGAAAGTCAGAGCAGCTCTCAAACAAAATAATATCGACATTGAAGTTGATGCAGCCGCAGAATATAACGTTGACGCTGATTTTCCAGAAAAGATTGAAAATAAAGAGCTACTCACTTTTGGAGATAATTATGTATTGTTTGAGCTTCCATTTATGGAAGAACCGGGTGGCTTGAAAGATGTTATTTGGCAAATGCAAGCGGCTGGATATAAACCTGCTTTAGCACATGTGGAACGTTATCAGTTCTGGCATCATCAGTGGGATAAATTTGAGGATATGATTAATAGAGGTGTGCTACTTCAAATAAACATAGGGTCATTAACAGGTAGTTATGGTCCAGAAGTGCGAGAAGTTGCTGAAAAGCTAATCGACAGCGACATGATAAGTCTTTTAGGTTCGGACTGTCATCATATGGGACATGTAGAAATGATTAATTCTGCTAGAACCAAAGAGTATTTGCATAAGATCGTAAATAACCCAAAGTTGTTGAATAAGAAGCTGTAGTTTTCATCCAATCATTATAGCTTGAATGTGATTCTAAACGACGTGAATAAAGTTATCTAGCTATATTTTAATTTCAGCACTTGACGTCTCAAATTTTCTATCAACTTTTTTAAACATTCCCTGCAGCGCTCTTCCAGGTCCAACTTCTGTAGCGGAAGTACAACCCCCTGCAATCATGTTTTGCATTGTTTGTGTCCAACGAACGGAAGCTGTTAATTGTGCAATTAGGTTATTTTTAATCTCAGACGGATCAATTACTGCGGATGCGGTTACATTTTGATACACTGGACAAAATGGTGTGTCGAATTCGGTTGCTTTTATCGCCGCAGCTAACTTTTCTCTAGCGGGTTCCATTAGTGGAGAATGAAATGCTCCTCCTACCGGAAGAATCATAGCTCTTTTAGCTCCAGCTTCAGTTAGCTTTTCGCAAGCAGATTCTACTGCCGGAATAGCACCAGAAATAACTAATTGTCCTGGACAATTGTAATTTGCGGCAACCACCACACCGTCAACTTCTTTGCATACTTTTTCAACCACATCGTCTTCCAGTCCTAAAATAGCAGCCATCGTGGATGGCTCAGCTTCACAAGCTTCTTGCATCGCTAATGCTCTGGCAGAAACTAATTTAAGTCCATCTTCAAACTGAATCGATCCAATTGCTACTAATGCAGAGAGTTCTCCCAAAGAATGTCCAGCTACCATTGCTGGTTGGAATTCACTTCCCAATACTTTAGCTAAAATAACAGAGTGTAAAAATACAGCTGGCTGGGTTACTTTGGTTTGTTTTAGTTGCTCATCAGTTCCTGCGAACATAATGTCTGTAATTCGGAAACCTAATATATCGTTTGCTTTTTCAAATAGGTCTTTTGCTTCAGCAGAATTATCATAAAGGTCTTTACCCATACCTACAAATTGAGCTCCTTGACCGGGAAAAACATATGCTTTCATATCTTTAGTTTTAAGTTGGCACGAATTTAAAATAAAAAAAGCACCCTGTAAAAAAGTGCTTTAAAAAGTAATTCACAAAGTGTTTTGAATCAATCTTGAAGTTTTGACAATAATCTTAAGAATTCTAAATACAACCATATAATGGTAACTAATAAGGCCATAGATCCAATCCATTCGTAAGATTTTGGGGCGCCACTTCGAACATTCTTTTCAATCATGTCGAAGTCTAGTAATAAAGTTAATGCAGCCACTACTGTTATTACCAGACTGATTCCTATAGACAATGGACTGCTATCATGAAGAAAGGCCATTTCAAAGCCCATAAACCCTCCAATCCAAGAGGCTAGATATAAAATGGCAATTGCCCCAATCGCCATGGTAATTACCATTCTAAATTTATCTGTCACTTTTATAATCCCACTTTTATAAATAAAGAGCATAAGAAATAGTGTGCCAAAGGTCAGTAATGCTGCATTTGCAACTATCCCTTCAAAAGCTGAAGCATACATAGCGGATATCGCACCGATAAATAATCCTTCAACAAAGGCATAGGTAGGAGCTATAATATGCGCATACTGTGGTTTTCTTATTCCAGTTACCACCAAGATAATTCCAAGTATCATTATTCCAAACATAAGAGGCATGCTAAAAATAGTTAACATTTGCTGCCAACTAAAAAAGGCCGTAATAACTGTAATTATGAGCAGTAGTATTGTTTTGTTTACGGTTCCGTTAACGGTCATTTTTTCTTCTTTTACGAAGTCCAAATTGTCTAAGATCTTCTCATTAAACATAGGATTAGAGCTTTTGCTATTTAGTAAATTCATAGTTTTTTTTTAAATATTCTAATAATTATTTTCGATCTCATTGTAATTAAATCACTTAAATGTTGTTTCAAAATTAAAGATACTTTTCTTAATTACGGCTTGACATTTAATCATAGCCACAGCTGATATCTGTTTGGCACAAGTTAGTTTTCAATAGCAAAAATACGGCTTCTTACAAGTCTTCTTTGATCTCGATTAAAAAAGATTTGATTTTTTGTAATTTTTTAACAATCTCATGCTGAGATACTGCTTCATCAATATTACCTTTTAAATGGTCTTTCGCTCCTTGCAGCGTGTAACCACGTTCCTTCACCAAATGAAATATTAAATGAAAATTTTCAACATCCACTGGCGTAAACATTCTATTTCCTTTTTTATTTTTTTTCGGTTTGATGATGTCAAACTCCTTTTCCCAAAAACGAATTAATGAATTGTTGACGCTAAACATTGCAGATACCTCTCCAATGGAGTAATATAATTTAGTTATTTCTTTTTCTTTATAGGGCACAAGGTGCATTATGATTTGTGAAAATACAAAATAAGAAGTCAAAGATTTCCTTTGACTAAAATTGTAAGTAACAGCTACTTGTTAATAGCAGTCATTAAGATGGCTCCAAATTAAATCGCTTTCATAGCCTTTGTTATATAAGTAAGCTGCGGTTTTCTTTTTCTTTGTAAATCGGTTTTTATCTTTTAATGAGGTGTATTTTTTTTCAATAAGATTGTGCATGTTTGAAATATACTCTTCCTCTATTATTTCTTCTAGACCTTTTTTAATACAATAATCCGAAATACCCTTTTCTTTTAATTTTTGGATTATTTTTTTTCTTCCCCATTTTTTAATCCTAAATTTTCCTCCAGCAAAAGCAATTGCGAATCGCTCTTCGTTTAAATAATTTTCTTGTAACAAGTGGTCAATTATATAATTGATTTCGTCTGTGTTCAGCTTCCAAGAGTATAACTTATCCGAAACTTCTTTATGGCACCGTTCCTGATAAGCACAATAAGATTTAGCTTTTTCAAGTCCTTCAATATGTGTTATTATTTTATCTGCCATTACTTTGGTAAAGATATTAAAATGCCAAATTAAAGATTTCGCTCTACGAAAGAGGTGATTACAATATCTGGTTTAATGGATTCAACGATGTGATTTTGATAGTCGAACCAAACAAAATGGGTTTCGTAAAAATGGTTTTTAAAAAAGGGAATTAATGCATCGGTAAATGAATCTCGGAATATTAATACCTTTAATCTGTTCTCGCATTTTTCATTCTTAAATATTAATGAGTTCTCATACGGTCCTTCCGATTTCGTAATTGTAAGGTTATTATCAGTTAACTGTAACGTTGGATTCGTTTCACTAAACGAATTGGTTTCACATATCCCCAGCATGCTTAACAAATCTCCTTTTGATTCATCATGGTATTTAATGGTAAAATCCTCTAAATTATAAGGCACAACACCTAAAATATCACTGGTCTTTTCCATAAAGTAATGGTATGCATAAAAAGCACCTACTTGATTCCAATGCGTGTCAAGTTTTCGGTAGAGTTTATTTTTCTTTTTTTCTTCCAAAAGGTAAGTTCTTGCAGTAATAAATGGAATGCTAGATTTTGATGAATGGAGAAAGTTGAGAATCTGATCTGTTTTGCTAAGGGTGTCTTTTATTTGCGCTTTCATGGTTAATGGAATATGCTCAGGGTAAATAGTGCTTTTATTGGGCCAGACAGCCATTATGTATTTTATTCCTTTACTTTCTAGATTTATTTTACGGTTTTCCCATACTTCAACCAATGATTCTAGCTCCTCATTTGACAATAAATTTCGATGCGCGTAACTGTTAAATATTCCTCCATCTATTTTATTGTAAAATAGCCACCCAGATTTTCCGAACTTAACATTTTGCGGATGAACAGATGACTTGAATAGGTTTACCTTGATCGAACTCCCCCAACCTATCAAAGAATTTCTCAACCCAAAATTGTCGTCAAAGTAGTTTTCGAAATCATCGATAAATTTCTCAGAAAATGAAAAGGAAGGAAAGGTATGTAATTCCCGTTTTTCACAATTTTTAATTAATTGGACATCGAAAAGAGCCACTAGTGCAGGTATCGTTAAGGTTATCAAAGTAAGCCCAATAAAAATATTTTGTATTGTTCCTCTCATCTCTTAAAACCTGAAATAAATAAAAGGGTTATAACTGGATTGTGCCAGTTCCATAATAGAAAAAAGCAATAACAAAAAGTGAAAACCATAAGTTGAAATTAGCTGAATAGCTTCAAACTTTTCTGGGGTAAATTTTTGTGAAATTACTTTTCGAACGGGTGTTGCGAAAATTATTGCAAGGCATAAAACAAACACAAAATAATTATTTACATAGATAAATGGGATATAGTTTCCATCGGTTGTTGGCGTAAATAAATGTTGCAAATATACAATTGCATCATTAAATGTTTCTGCCCTAAAAAACACCCAGCCAACAATTGCTACTAGCAGCACATAAATGTGTTTTATACTATTGGGAAGCTTTTCAATTAATGAACCTTTCGTTTTTTCCAGTATTAAAAAAGCACCATGAAATAATCCCCAAAAAATGAAATTATAACTTGCTCCATGCCAAAAACCGGTTATGAAAAACACAATAAGTAGATTCCGGTATGTTAAAAGAGCTCCTTTCTTATTTCCTCCTAATGGAATGTATAAATAATCTTTAAACCACGTAGATAAAGAAATGTGCCATCTTTTCCAAAATTCTTTGATAGACTTGGAGATGTAGGGGTAATTAAAGTTTTCTTTAAAATTAAATCCGAGCATTTTTCCAAGACCAATTGCCATGTCAGAATAACCTGAAAAATCGAAGTAAATTTGTAAGGTATAACAAATAATGCCTAGCCATGCTACCGCAGTTGGCAAGTTTGTAGGATCTATGTCGAATGTTTGATCTGCAATTAATGCCAATGAATTTGCGATGATTACTTTTTTTGCTAGTCCTCGAATAAAACGCTCTAATCCCTCTGCGAAAAGGTTTTTGGTAATAACTCTACTTTTCAATTCAGAAGCAATATCGTGATACCGAATAATTGGGCCTGCAATTAATTGCGGGAAAAATGAAATATATAATCCCAAATGGATGATATTTTTTTGGCAGGTTACGTCTTTTCTGTGCAGGTCAATTAAATAGGAAATACCTTGAAAGGTGAAAAATGAAATACCGATTGGCAGAATAATTTCAGAATCTTCAAATGCTGATTTAAATCCAAAGTAGGAGATGTTGTCAAGAAAAAAATCAAAATACTTATAGTACAACAGAAAAGATAGATTTGCTATTATGGCTATTGCTAATAATGGTTTTACCGCCCGTTTTTGCTGTTGCAAATAGGCTATTCCAATGCCAGAAAAGTAATTGATTACTATTGAGCATAGCATGATAATGGTTAGCGATTTTTCTCCCCAGAAGTAAAAAAATAAACTTCCAATAAATAGAAATGTATTTCTATGTTTTTGATTCAATAGAAAGTTTCCCAAAATAATAATGGGAAGAAATAGAAATAAAAATATGGTCGAACTAAAAACCATGTTGGTCTGGCAATATGAAAATTATTCTATAGATTTTATTTATTCCAAAAGTACATTTATTTTTACGTAACAATTATGCTTCGTAATAACAATAAAAAGAGTCTTATTTAGTTTGTAACTTGCGCCATTGTGGAAAAGCTTTTAACTATATTATTTCTTTTTATGACCGTGCTTCTTTATGGTCAAGATTTTGGAGTTGGCACTTGGAGAGAACATTTACCTTATAATAATGTAGTCTCGATAGCGCAAGTAGGTTCTAAAACATATGCGGCCACAGAGTTTTCGTTATACAGTATAGATGAAGACGAAAACATAGATCGACTGAATAAAATAAATTCGATTTCTGATTTGTCCATTAAAATAATTCAAGAAAACAAATCTCAAAACGCATTGGTTATTGGTTATGAGTCTGGAAATATTGATATCATAAAAAATGATAACGTAATTAACTTGTCTTCTATTCTTATCAGTAATATTGTTGGCGATAAAACTATATACGGAATGCATAATGATGGGCAATTTGCTTATTTAGCTTGTGGTTTTGGTATAGTGGTTTTGGACGTTAAAAAGGAAGAGATAAAAGACACTTATATAATCGGAACAGGGGGCTCGCAATTGAAAATTAATGATATTACCATAGATGACACGTATATATATGCTGCTACGGATAATGGTATATATACAGCGAACAAAACAAGTTCGTTTTTATCAGATTTTACGGTGTGGTCAAAAGATAACTCCATTCCGAACAGTAATGGTGAATTTTCAATAATTCATTTATTTAATAATAAGATTTATACAAACCTATCGGTAAATGGAAGTCAGAACGACACTATTTATTATTATGATGGGTCTTGGAATCCGGTTGTTGAAACTTTTGGGCAGGATTACTACTCGATTGAAGATAAGGAGAATGCTATTGTTACCGCGAATAGTGCGGGTTTAAATGTAATAAACTCGTCCAATCAAATAATAGAAACGTATTCGTATTACAAAAGCTCCGTTGCTATTCGTCCAAGTCAAATAATTTGGGACGGTAATTATTTCTGGGTTGGTGACCGTGAAAGCGGGGCTATTAAGATGTTGAATGATTGGGTCGTAACTAACTATGCTGTATCTGGACCATTCAGTAACGATGTTTTTCAAATGTCCTTTTTTAATGATTTATTATGGGTTGCTACTGGAAGAGTGGATGGCACAAATTGGAATGCAAACTATAACAAACGCGGAATGTATGTTTATGACCAATATGATTGGGATATGGTGAATGAGATAACAGAACCTGCGCTGCAAGTTCCGGATACACTTTTCGATTTTGTGCAAGTCACAATAGACCCTGGTGATGAAAATCATGTGTTTGCGAGTTCATTCCAAGGGGGCATTATTGAGATTCAAGATAAAGCTGTTATAAATCACTTTACATTTTATAATTCTTCCTTGCAAACTTCTATGAGCCATGGGGGAGATGCTGTAAAAGTTGCTGGGAGTGCTTTTGATAAAGATGGGAATTTTTGGGTAGCAAATTCATTTGTTAATGAGCCCTTATCTGTTTACACAGAGGATGGAACTTGGATGTCCTTTAGTTGTGGGTCAGCTCCAAGTAATATGGTGTGTACCGACCTAATGATTGACAAAAGCTATAATTACGTCTGGATGGCTGTTAAGAATGTTGGTTTATTGGTTTATGATTTTAATGATACTCCTACTGACAATACAGATGATCAATATAAGCTTATTGTAAGTGGAGAAGGTTATGGAGATCTGCCTTCTAAAGTAATTAACACGATTGTTGAAGATAAGGATGGTGAAATTTGGATTGGAACTGAAGCTGGTCCAGCAGTGTTGTATAATATCTCTGCGATATTTGATGGAGGAGATTTTGATGTCCAGCAGGTTTTGATTGAGCAAGATGGTGTAATTCAATTACTATTAGAGACACAGAATGTTATCGAAATCGTTGTTGATGGAGGTGATAGAAAATGGTTTGGAACAGATGGTGGAGGCTTGTTTTTAATGTCTGCTGACGGAACTAGTCTAATTCATGATTTTAATAAAGATAATAGTCCTTTGTTTTCGAACAATATTCTAGCATTAGCAATGAATGATAACACGGGAGAATTGTATATAGGAACGGATAAAGGTATTATGGGTTATAAGGGAGAAGCTACAGAAGGAGCTGACAACTTGGATGGTCTATATGCTTATCCAAATCCAGTTCGACCTGAATACACAGGTATTATTGCGGTCAAGGGGTTTATGGATGAGTCAGATGTTAAGTTCACAGATGCATCTGGAAATCTGGTTTATTCAACAGTTTCGAAAGGAGGACAGGCCATTTGGGATGGAAATAACTTGCAAGGAGAAAGGGTGAAGTCAGGAATTTACTATTGTTTTGCTGTTAGTAGAACGAGCTCTCAGAAGGGGTTTACAAAAGCAGCAACAAAAATTTTATTTATTAATTGATAAGTAGCTGGTTACTTTTAATAGTTCTGGCATTACCTTTTATATCTGCTTAAAGTAAACTTAATTATGAAAATATTATTTACACTCTTTTTTTTATCCATTTTCTCAATTGTATTTTCTCAAAAAATGGCTTCTTTTACCATTCTTGTCACCGATTATAAAAATGTACCATTAAAAGGAGAGCAAATATTAATGGTAGGTCAATCATCCAAAAAGGTATTCAAAGGAGTAACTAACTCATCCGGCAATTTCAATATTGATATTCCTGGTGGAGATGTTTACGATATTAAAATTAAAAGTGTTGGAGATGCGAAGGATTACAATACAATGGAAATTCCTGCAATTGGAGAGAACCAAAGTTATAATAAGGGAACCCTTACGATTATGATAGAGCAGTCCAAATCTTTCACATTAGATAATGTTCATTTTGATAGCGGAAAGTCAAGCATTAAAGCATCGTCTTATGATGAGCTTAAGGAGTTAGTAGAGTTTTTGAAATTAAAACCAGAAATAAAAATTGAGATTGGCGGTCATACAGATAACGTTGGTGAGCAGCTAGCTAACCAGACCTTGTCGCAAGAGAGAGCGAGTTCTGTAAAGAAATATCTTGTAGAACATGGCGTTTCATCAAGTAGGTTAATTGCCAAAGGCTATGGAGAGTCAACTCCTATTGCCGATAATAATACAGAGAAGGGGAAGCGGTTGAATCGCAGAACTGAAGTGAGAATATTGTAATAAAATAAATATTACAAGTTGCCTTATTTAAAGGACGAATTAATTTCACTAAAAGAATGAAGGTTTTTAAACTTAATGGATATTTGGGATTTAACTGAGTGTTTTTAAAGATTTTCTGTTGATAGAAAAAAAACTTATTAAAAAACCTTCCTAGTAATAACCCTACTTTCGTTATAAGGTGAATTATCTGGATATAATATTTGCAGTTCCATTGATTTGGGCGGGGTTTAGAGGCTTTAAAAAAGGTCTTATAATAGAGGTTTCAGCGCTTATTGCTTTTGGGTTGGGGATATGGGGTGGTATTCACTTTTCTGATTTTGTTGCGAAATTGCTTTCTGATAGTATAGAATCTAAATATGTCCCTTTGGTGTCATTTGCAATTACTTTCATACTAATAGTCGCGGCAGTTTTTGTTTTGGGGAAAATGTTAGAAAAAGCTGTTAACCTTGTTCAATTAAAGTTGATAAATAAAGCAATGGGCGCTTTATTTGGTGTAGCAAAGATTGTTTTGGTGATAAGCGTTTTGTTGGTAATTGTTAATTCATTTGATGAAAAAGCGAATATTGTCCCTAAAGATCTAAAAGATAACTCATTATTATATCAACCACTATCAGATGTTTCTTTTAAAGTTATACCAGCCTTGAAGAACAGCGGGTTATTTAGCGATAGTGCTACTGGTCTTTCGCTGGATACTGTCACTATTGCTTATACTCAATAAGCGAATAAGCTTCTAGGAATAATAAGGATTTTAAGAAATACCACTAATTAACGAATATCTTACGTCTTAAAACAGGCTTCTTAAAGTTAAAAATTCGTTACTTTGGCTTCCGATGCAATTTGTAAATGTAATAGCCCACGAAGCTGAAAAAAAACACTTGATTCATACAGTTAAAGAGAATCGAATAAGTCATGCGCAAATGTTTCTTGGGCCTGCTGGTAGCGGCAGCTTTCCTTTGGCAATGGCGTATGCTCAATATATTTTATGCCAGAATAAACAAGAAAACGATTCTTGTGGAACTTGTGTTTCCTGTACTAAAATTCAAAAGCACAATCACCCTGACTTACATTTTTCTTTTCCTATTCATCTGTCAAAAGAAAAGCATATTTATACGTCGGACAATGTCTTAGAGTACTGGCGCGAAATTCTAGATGAAAACCCATATTTTGGTATAGATGACTGGAATTTAAAGCTTGGAAATGAAAACAAGCAAGGCATTATTGGAAAAGAAGAAAGCCAAAATATTATATCTAAAATCAGTCTAAAGTCTTTTGAAGGAGGGTATAAGGTTTTGATAATGTGGTTGCCAGAATTAATGAATGGCAATGCATCTAACAAGTTGTTAAAATTTATTGAAGAACCTCCTGATAAAACTGTTTTTCTATTGGTGGCAGAGGATCAAGAGCAAATTATCGCAACGATTCGATCTAGAACACAAATAATTAAGTTGCCAAGACTAAAAGAGATAGAAGTTGCCACTTATTTAGAAACAGAAAAAGGAATTACAGCAAGCGATAGTAAAATAATAGCTCATTTAGCAGAAGGAGATGTAGCAAAAGCAGTTCATTTAATTTCTGAACAAACGGTAGCAAACTTCAATTTTGAAAACTTTGTTAATTGGATGCGATTATGCTATCAAAAAAATATTGCTAAATCAATTGATTGGGTCGATTCAATTGCTGCAGCGGGAAGAGAAAATCAGAAGAGTTTTTTAAAGTTTTGCTTAAATATGTTTCGTCAGTGCATTGTAGGTCATTATGCAGGAAATGAATTGGTTGTGCTTACAGATGAACAAAATGCTTTTTTATCTAAATTTTCTCCCTTTATCAACAGTAAGAATATTGTTGGTCTCACAGAAGCATTCAATGAGGCGTATTACCATATTGAAAGAAATGCTAGTGCTAAAATTCTATTTCTCGACTTGTCAATAAAAACATTTTCATTACTTCAGAAAAAGTAATCTTTTACATCCCATAAAATTTGATAACTTTGTGTTTGAAATTGAAAGAGGGGAGGGAAGCAAAAAATTGAAGTGAAACAAGATTTATGTTTAATGTTTACAAGCATTGAACACCAATATATAAGCTAACCTTTACTCCCAAAGTAAAACAAAACTATGGGATGCACATCATGTGGTAATAAAAAAGAAGGTATTCCTAACGGTTGCAAAAGCAATGGCAATTGTGCTACTGGTGGCTGTGAGAAAATGTCTGTTTTTAATTGGTTAAATGACATTGAACCTCCAGCTGGACATAAACCATTTGACTGCATAGAAGTAAGTTTTAAAAATGGTCGAAAAGATTTCTTTAAAACGAAAGGAGATCTAAATGTTTATACTGGTGATACAATAGCAGTAGAAGCAAGTCCAGGATATGATGTTGGAACAGTCACCCTGACGGGAGAATTGGTTAAGCACCAAATGAATAGAAAAGGTGTAAACTATAATTCAAAGGAATTGAAGTCGGTTTATAGAAAAGCTAGTCAATCAGATTTAGATAAGTGGAAAGAGGGAAGAGGTTTGGAGCATGAAACCATGCATAAAGCTCGGAATATGGCTTTAGATTTAGGTTTGCGAATGAAGCTCGGAGATGTAGAGTTTCAGGGAGATAAATCCAAAGCGATTTTTTATTATACGGCAGAAGAAAGGGTCGACTTTAGAGAGCTAATTAAAGTGATGGCAGACTCTTTTAAGATAAGAATTGAAATGCGTCAAATTGGTTCAAGACAAGAAGCAGGAAGACTGGGAGGAATTGGTTCATGTGGAAGAGAGTTATGTTGTTCAACATGGCTAACTGATTTTAGAGCTGTATCTACTGGTGCGGCACGTTATCAGCAATTATCTTTAAACCCTGAGAAATTAGCTGGACAGTGTGGTAAATTAAAATGTTGCTTAAATTTTGAGCTAGATCAATACATGGAGGCCTTAAAGTCGTATCCTAGCACCAAAACTGCATTAGAAACAAAGGAAGGGAAAGCAAATCACATTAAAACAGATGTATTTAAGCGTTTAATGTATTATTTTATTTCTAAGGATGGGAAAAATAGTATTGTGCCTTTAAGTGTTGAGCGTGTCTTTGAAATTATAGAATTGAATAAGAAAGGTGAAGTCCCTCACAAATTAACAGATTTTGTTGACTTTGTCGAGAAAGAGGCAAAGCCGGATTATACCAATGTTGTTGGTCAAGATGAATTAACGCGTTTTGACATGGTTTTCAAAAAGAACAAGAAAAAGCAGAAAAGTTCGAATAACCGAAACGCTAATAGCAGTAATCGGAATAAAAGCCGTAACAAGAATTTTAGGAATAAACGGAATAATAAAAACAAATCGAATAAACCAAAGGGTGAATAAAATCTTTTACATATTGATTATCCCTTGTTTTTTAATTTCATGCGGTGATCCTGATGTTGTATACCAGAATAGTAAAGTAATTGAAAATAACACATGGAATAAAAACGAAAGCGTTACGTTTGATTTTGACATAAATGACACTACCGAGTTTTATGATTTTTACTTTAACCTGCGTACCACAAATCTATATGAATGGTCAAACTTATATATGTTCGTTGAAATAGGATCTCCTGAAGATCAATATAATATAGATACAGTTGAATTTTTATTAGCTAATTCTGTCGGAGAATGGACAGGTGTAAGTTCAGGAAGTGTTATAAATAACAAGGTACTTTTCATTAATAAAAAAAGATTTCCGGCTTTGGGAACATATAGGCTGACTTTTAACCAAGCTATGCGTCAAGATGAATTGAAAGAAGTGATGGATGTAGGAATTATAATAAAGAGGGCTGTGTTGAAGTAAGTATTTAATCTTTATACTTGTTCTCTTTTAGTCGCTTTTTAATTTCTTCAATATGTATAAGCTTTTTAGCTTGTCTAAGCTTTATTGCTGATTTGGTGAAGTATTTGTGTTGGGTTAAAAATTTCACTTGAATCTCGTCCCACATTCTATCACTTTTAATTTTCCCATGATCTCTTAATTCACGTCTCAAATTGTCTGCTATATCATGGAAATCATCCCGGCCAAGGTAATCTAAGTCTGCATCACAAATTATCTCTTCTAATTGTGTTGTTGGACTGTGCGGGATTATGGTAGCATAAATCATTTTTTCCACCTCGTTAACTTGCTCTTGCGTATAGCCATATTTCGGCAGAATTTCTGCTGCCATTTTAGCACCAACAGGTTCATTTGCATCATATTGCTCTACAAAACCTGCATCATGATATGTAGCGGCCGATTTTAAGACAAAGATTCCATCATCTAACACACCTTCCATTAGAGCTAAGCGCTCTGCAGCTTCTACAACATCTAGAGTGTGATGAATTCCATGATAATGTAAATTTGGTGATAGCTTAGCCTTGAGAATCCGCATAATATGTCGCTCAGCCTTTCGGTAGTTTATACTGCTGTATAAATGCAAGTTGACATAATCCTTGAATTTCTGGTTGGGAATAAGTCCTTCACTATCTTGTGAAAGGTGCGGTTTAATTCTTTCGACAAAATACATGTCAATTTCACCTTTATTTTTGGCTGGAACCTTGCCACG
>Ga0233450_10000754_pt1 | contig 36603 bp, 30 predicted proteins | sample 011ome_30_FD_189956 | JGI IMG/M metagenome (GOLD analysis project Ga0233450, IMG submission 189956) | Coastal salt marsh microbial communities from the Groves Creek Marsh, Skidaway Island, Georgia - 011501CT (spades assembly) | ecosystem: Environmental > Aquatic > Marine > Intertidal zone >... | reverse complement strand
TCACGAATCGAGGCGGTAAAGGGGTGAAAACCATTAATATTTCTGAAAAAACAGGAGAACTTGTCGCCATTAAAAACGTGACCGATAACGATGACCTTATGATCATCAATAAGTCTGGTGTGGCCATTAGAATGGCGGTCGAAGATTTACGTGTTATGGGTCGTGCCACGCAAGGGGTGCGCTTAATTAAAGTGCGTGAAGAGGATTCAATCGCGGCAGTGGCTAAGGTCATGCATGATGAAGACCAAATTGATGCTGCGGATGCTGAGAACTCAGAAAATTTGGCACAAGAGGGCGCCTCAGAGAGCACTCCTGATCAAACGGAAGAATAAAGAGTAATTGATTAATAAATATTAAAATGAAAAAACATTTTGTAGTGGTTTGTGCGCTCATGGCATCGACCATCGTCTTTGGACAGAAAAAGGAATTAAAAAAGGCAGAAAAGGCCCTAGAAAAATTAAGCTATTCTGAGGCGCTTGCTGAATTGAATCAAGCTGAAGCCAAATTTGCCGAAATGGATAAGGAACAAGTGGTTCAATTCTACTTGATCAAGACCGAAGCACTTTTAGGCAACGGGGAGAATGTAGCGGACAATAATTTAACCAATGCTGTGGAGGCTTTAAGTCAGGCTAAATCTCGTGGTTTAGACAAGGACAGTGAGCAGCGTGTGGATAAAATTGTCGGGACACTGCGCGGGGTTTTTGTGAACAAAGCCATTGAGGCCCAAAATGGACAGAATTATGGCCGTGCGGCTGAATTACTAACCCAGGGATATACTTTGAGCCCTACGGACACTTCGTTTTTGTACTATGCAGCAGGAAACTTGGTCAATGGTGGAATGTTTGACAAGGCTTTAGAAAAGTACAATCAACTCTTAGAAATGGGGTATACTGGGGTGCGTGAAGAGTTTTATGCGGTCAGTAAAGCAAATGGAGAAGAAGTCATGTTTGAGTCGCGCGAACAACGCGAAGAAGGCATTAAGTTTGGTCTTTACGAGCAACCTCGTGATGTTAAAACCGAGTCTGTTGAGTCTGATTTGTTGCAAAAAGTGACCTTGATTTATATCAACCAAGGGCAAGATGATAAAGCCGTAGCGCTTATGGCTCGTGCCCGTGCGGCAAACCCTAATGATGTGAACCTTATGCGCTCAGAGGCGGATTTGGCCTACAAAATGCGAGATATGGTTAAATACCGTGAGGTGATGGAGCAAGTGGTGCAAACCGACCCAAACAATCCTGAGCTGTTCTATAATTTAGGGGTAAGCTCTATGCAAGTCGGAGAAACTGATCGCGCAAAGACGTATTACGCTCGAGCGCTTGAATTAGATCCGAATTATTCTTATGCACAAATCAATATGGCTTCTCTTATCCTTCAGGGAGAGAAAAATCTTGTAGAGGAAATGAATAACTTGGGTACTTCGGCGGCAGATAACAGACGTTACGATGAACTCAAAGAAGTGCGTAAGGAAATGTACCGCGAGGCTTTGCCTTATCTAGAGGGGGCCTCTCAGACTGTTCCAGACAACGTTGAAGTATTGCGTACCCTGATGAACTTGTACAGTCAGCTCGGCATGACCCCAGAGTACAAAGCCGCTAAAGCTAAAGTTACTGAACTCGAGGGAAAATAAGCTGGTTTCTGCGTATTTCGCTTGACTAAAAATTAAAGATAAAAGGCCGCCATGAGCGGCCTTTTTTTTATGCTTGTCGGGAACGCGGTTCCCGCACTAAAGAATTTTCTTGATGACCCGCAGCTTGTGGGTATGGATGTTTCTGTCGGTGTTAAAAATCCCGGTTTGATCCAGGCGATCGATGCGCACTTCTCCGTGGGCATGCAGGATGTAGTTGTCTTTCATGATCAGCCCGACATGGGTGATTTTACCCTCGGCGTTGTCAAAAAACGCCAAATCGCCAGGAGTACTTTCTTCGATAAAACTCAAGGTTTCCCCCAGGAGGGCTTGGTCTTTTGCGTCCCGCGGAATGGAGGTTCCGCTCAAGCGATACACCATCTGGGTGAGTCCGCTGCAATCGATCCCAAAAGGAGTTTTTCCACCCCATAAATAAGGGGTGCCCAAATAAAGTAGGGCTTGTTCAATGACTAGATCAGCATCACCGTCTGAGTGTAGGCGTTTTTGGCCCTCAAAAGTATCGCCCAGTAAATCGCAATTATGCACGCTACTTCCCACTACCAGTGGTTTGAGTATCCCATTTGCCGTGCTGGCGTAGTCGACCAGGTCTCCGCTATAGGCGGGTGTGCGCCCCAAAGCATGAGTATAATCTTCTGCACTCAGGGCTTTGTATTGTTTGCGATCAATCCAACCGCTATAATCGTCTGCCGCGCATCGAATTTTGATCCACTTTTTGCGCTGATCTATGATTTTAAAGATTTCGCCATAGAGCAATTGAGACACGAGTTCGCTGGTGTCTTCGGGATTGGCCCGCATTGGCACGATGCTCAAATGACAAATTCCGTAATCCATGGTTTTATCGCGATCCTTTTTGGGGTAAATTATACGCGCTCGATGATCATAGCAGAAGCGCCGCCACCGCCATTACAAATACCCACGGCGCCATAGCGCCTGCTGTTTTGATACAAGACACCCATTAGTGTAATGAGAATACGCACTCCACTGCATCCAAGGGGATGCCCTAGAGAAACGGCTCCACCATTAACGTTTACTTGATTTGGAGATAATCCCATGATCTTCATATTGGCCAGTCCGACCACCGAAAAGGCTTCGTTGAGTTCAAAATAATCAATTTCTGAAAGGCTTAAGCCTGCTTTGGCTAAGGCCTTAGGCAGGGCTTTGGCTGGCGCGGTGGTAAACCACTCAGGCGCTTGGGCCGCATCGGCTTGACTGACTATGCGTGCCAGTGGTTTTAGGCCGAGTTCTTTGGCTTTTTCTTCGCTCATGAGCACCACAGCACCTGCGCCATCATTAATGGTTGAGGCGTTTGCCGCTGTAACCGTACCGTCTTTGACAAAGGCCGGGCGCAAGCTCGGAATCTTATCCATGCGCACATTTTTAAATTCTTCGTCTTCACGAATAACGATGGGTTCACCGCGTCTTTGTGGGACGGAAACAGGTACGACTTCGTCGTCAAATTTACCTTCGGCCCAGGCTTTGGCAGAGCGCTCATAAGAAGTGACAGCAAAAGCGTCTTGATCTTCGCGCGAGCACCCATACTCTGTAGCACATTTTTCGGCAAAAACACCCATGGCTTCTTGAGCATAAACATCGACCAGGCCATCTTTTTGCAGGCCATCGACTAGGGTCGCAGGACCAAATTTTTGTCCTTGTCTCATAGCCACATAATGTGGAATATTACTCATACTTTCCATACCGCCGGCCACGACGATTTCGGCATCGCCCATGGCAATGGCTTGAGCGCCTTGCATCACGGCTTTAAGCCCAGAGGCACAGACTTTATTTACCGTAGTACAGGGTACGCTGTCTGTAATTCCGGCGCCCATAGCCGCTTGACGCGCAGGGGCTTGACCGGCACCGGCTTGGACCACTTGCCCCATCAGGACTTCGGAGACCAAAGCCGGATCAAGATTGATTTTTTCTAAAGCACCTTTGATGGCGATAGCCCCAAGCTCCGGGGCAGAAAGTGATGAAAGTCCGCCTAAAAAGCTCCCGATTGGGGTGCGTGCACGCGAGACGATGACAATATTTTTACTCATGAAATTCGGTTAAGATTGAGGCTAAATTAAGCATTATAAATGAATTCTTTTTGGCCCTATTGTTAAGGCTTGTGATAAGTTATACTGAATTGTTACCTTTACTTTTTAAGCCTGTTTCGATGGATCAATTTTTGTCTTTGCTCTCGCGCAATCAATCCAATGCCTATAAGCTGCTGCTGCTCGTCGGTTCTATAGTCCTGGTGATCTATATGTTGCCCAAAGGAGGACAGTTTAAGTATCAGTTTCAAAAAGGCAAACCATGGCAATATGAAAACCTTTATGCGCCGTTTAATTTCACCATAAAAAAAGACAATAAAGCCTTAGATGAGGAGCGCGAGTCGATTAAGCGCAATGCGGTGCCGTTTTTTGATTTAGACCCGGATATCCCACTTACGGCCTTGCAGGAATTTAGTGTGCTGCTGGACCTGAGTTATCAAGACAGCGCTTGGACCACGCCAAAAAATAAGGTCAAACAAATCGGGCTGAATCTGGTTAATAAAATTTATAAAAACGGTGTGCTCGGGGGCAGTGGTGACGATTATTTGCCGGAGCAGGTAGTTAACTTAAGGGTCAATAACCAGGTGCGTCAAACCGTGTTTTCTCGGGTGGTGCAGCGCGATGAACTGGAAGAATTATCCCAGCCTGAGACTCAGGCCATACCGGAGCTTGAAAATATTTTTATCCAAATTATCGCTACGGTGGTCAAACCCAACCTGACCTTTAACACATCGCTGACTGAGGCTTCTGTGCAGGAGCTTTTGGCGGACATCAACCCCAATATCGGGGTGGTGGAGAAGGGCGCGCGTATTGTCGCTAAAGGCGAAGTCGTAGAGGGGGAAAAATACGAAAAGCTCAATTCGCTGCGCGATCAGTTCCAAAGCCAGGTCTGGAGCAAGAGTAATTATAATTGGTTGGTTTTTGGGTATACCATGCTGGTATCGCTGGTGTTTGTGATGTTGCTTTTGTTTTTGCGCAAATACCGCCCAGAGATCTATGAGCACAACACTAAGGTGAGCTTTATTTTTATCAATATGCTGCTGATGATCTTTGTGACCACTCTGGTGATTAAGCTCGATGCAGCCTATGTTTATCTGATTCCGCTTTGTGTGCTGCCCATAGTGCTGAAAAGTTTTTTTGATGCGCGTTTGGGCTTGTTTGCTCATGTCCTGACGCTGCTGCTTTTGGGGTTTGTGGTGCCCAATAGTTTTGAGTTTATCTTTTTGCAGATTATCGCGGGGATCGTGACCATACTTACGGTCTCTGAACTCTCAAAGCGGGCCAATCTCTTTATCTCAGTGGGTCAGATTACCGGGATTTATATTTTGGGGTATTTGGCCTTTTTTATTGTACAGGATGGCAGTCTAGAGCGCATAGCCCTGGAGAATTTTGCCTACTTTTTGATTTGTGGGCTCATTACCCTGTTTGCCTTTCCTCTGATTTACGCCTACGAGCGGATCTTTGGACTGGTCTCTGAGGTCTCGCTGCTGGAGCTAAGCAATACGAACACTCCGCTGCTGAAGGAACTCTCTAATAAGGCGCCGGGGACTTTTCACCACTCGCTTAATGTGGCTAATCTCGCCGAGGCGGCTGCTCAAGAAATCGGGGCGGACAGTATGCTGGTGCGCGTAGGGGCGCTGTATCATGATATCGGAAAAATGAATAACCCCACGAACTTTACCGAGAATCAGATCAACTCCATAAATACCCTAAACGATTTAGAGCCCAAGGAAAGCGCCAAAATTATTATTGGACACGTGATCAAAGGCATTGAATTGGCACGTAAATACAAGCTCCCTGAGCGTATTATCGACTTTATCCGCACCCATCACGGGACCAATCTGGTGTATTTCTTTTACAAAAAGGAAATGAAAGAGCAGGGCAGTGCCCAGGAACAAGATTTTAGATACCCGGGGCCAAAGCCTTTTTCTAAGGAAACGGCCATACTCATGATGGCGGACAGTGTGGAAGCGGCCAGCAAGAGCCTAAAAGAACCCACTTCGGCCAAGATCAATGAATTTGTGGAGTCGATCGTGGACATGCATATGGAGCAGGGTCAATTTGACAATGCTAACATTACGTTTAAGGAAATCGGGCAGATCAAAAAGGTGCTTAAGAAGAAGCTCACGAACATGTATCATCTGCGCGTGGCCTATCCTGAGTAAATCGCGTAATTATTGTGAAAAAACGCCCTTAAAATTTTGGGTTATTGGGTTTAAAAAAATACATTTGCATCCGCATTGAAAAAATGCATGTTCATTTGACATAGACAGGAGAGGTGCCAGAGTGGTAATGGAGCAGATTGCTAATCTGTCAACGGGAAACCGTTGCCAGGGTTCGAATCCCTGTCTCTCCGCAATAAAACTGTAAAATTACAGCATAATTTTACGGGGTGTAGCGTAGCCCGGTTATCGCGCCTGCTTTGGGAGCAGGAGGTCGCAGGTTCGAATCCTGCCACCCCGACTTAAAATCAAGCTCTGTGGATTTAAGAATTTAGTTCTTAAATGCATGGGGCTTTTTTTATTCCCCATACTGTAGTGGGAGTTTTGATAATTTCAAGTAATTTTTAAATCATATAGAAAATTGAGTGTTAGCGTTTTACGAACGCCGGAATTATATATTAATTGTTGAGACAGAAATTTTTAAAGGAAAATCAATTAGTGTTTTATTGAGATTAAACTTGAAGCTAAAAATATATTTTGCACTACAGTGGATGAAAAAAACACTAATTTTTGAGATAAATCTTAGCCTTTAACTTTCCATAATTTTAGTTACTTTTGCTGCCACAATTTGATAGGCATATGTAATGATGTCTTCAAGGGGTCGCGTAGCTCAGCTGGATAGAGCATCTGCCTTCTAAGCAGACGGTCCTAGGTTCGAATCCTAGCGCGATCACTTTAGGATCAAGAAGGGTTACCATTGGGTAGCCCTTTTTTTATGCTCTGTTACCGACTTTTATGACAATAAGACACAAAGTATAGATATTTCAAATTTAATAAATGGTGTGTATGTTGTTTTTAGATGAAAAAAAAGGGAAAATAATACCTTCTACTTTTTATGTTAGAGTTTTAGGATTGAGTAGTGCTTGTGTAGATGAAGGAAGTACATTGGATATTATTTTTGAGAATGGAGAGAAGACTCAATTAGTTAATTGGAAAGATTTTGATTGTGAAGGGAAAAATTATTTCAATTTAAAAGGTAAGGAAGATCTATTTAAGAATAATAGACTTAAAGCAATAAAATATACTAATAAAAGAAACTATGAGTCTATGGTGGTAAAAACAAATATGGATGAAAATGGTAGTTCTTATTTGGTTAATACATTATTAGAATTAGATAAGATTAATAATGGTGAAATGAATTTAAATATTTGTGCAGAGTAACCTCTTTTTTGATATACATAAAAGAAAGGGAGTGAGTTATCACTCCTTTTTTTATTTCATAAAATTAAGAGTATCGAAAATAAGATGTGGTTTGACTGTGGTTTATAAATGAAATGCTTTATCACAAATTAGGTGGTAAAAGAGAAGAGTCTTTGTTAAAAAATTTGGATTATCCAGAGATTTATGTTTTGTTCATATCCTTTATACTCGGTGCACTTTTTTATGAATTTGCACTCGCTAATGTGCAATTTGGTTTTTGATATAACTACAATCGGGATGTTTGTCACTCAATATCCGCAATCCCTTTACTGACAAGGCTTTTCAGTGTAAAACTTTGGCTTTATTTTCGGCTTTTTTCTCTTAACCCCCTATTTTTCAGCCTTATTTTTATCAGAGAAAAGGAAAAAGGCTAACACGGAAACGATTATCAGGATTATTGTTATGTCCCTATAATAATATTCACCAAAAGTCATAATTTTCTGGTATGATGAGGCATAAAATGTTCCTCGACTGAATGCATACAACAGGAAATTAAAAATGACAAACAATAAAATTATCCTTTGAGTGGTATTTAGGCTTATGAAGTATTTTCTAATTGATCTCATATCTTCTTTATCCATACCTAAATTTAATAATTTTAATTTAAACCATAGGCATATCCTCCTCTGTAAGTTCAGCCACTTCTAAACCTCTTAAGTAAGTTAAACTAACATTTTAACTTGAATGCCCCATAGCCTTTATTTCATACAGAAATCATAGACAAAACAGAATAGTGTATCTACTTGTTTCCACTAATTTTTTCTAATTGGCAGAATATTTTTACTAACTTTTATTCAGATTTAATCAAAACCCACACTATAGTAGGTTTAAAAATAATTTAATTATGAAAAAAATAATCTTATTTTTTGTCTTGTTAGTGTCATTTGGCTGTTTTTCCCAAACAAAACTATTTTTGCACCCAAATGCAGATGCTTATGCCGCAAATACCAAAACCATTGCAATTCTGCCGTTGAATGTACAGGTAAAACTGCGACCCAAACAATTAAAAGATTTTACGCAAGAGCAAATTGTTGAGATGCAAAATAATGAGTCTTTGGACATCCAAAAAGGTATGCATTCTTGGTTTTTAACTAGGCAAAAAAGGGGTACATTTAACGGGAAAGTAATTCCTCCAGCTAGAGCAAATGCGATGTTGATAAAAAATGGAATTGATATTCATTCTTTAGACAGCTATTTGCCAAGTGAATTGGGGAAAATATTAGGGGCTGATTGTGTTGTAATGGGGACTTTCGAAACTTCTAAGCCTATGTCCAATGCCGCGAGTATTGCAATGGGAGCGCTTTTTGGTGCTTTTGGCGTAACTCAAACAGCAGTATGTAATATCGATTTCTATAATGTTGCAGACGACGAATTAGTCGTGAATTATCTGAAAAAAGTAAGGGGTTCACTTGGGTCAGATGCTCAGGATATGATTAATATTTTAATGAGAAAGGTGACTCGAAGGATTCCTTACACGAACTAAACCATAGGCATATCCTCTTCTGTAAGTTCAGCCACTTCCAACCCTCTCAAGTAAGTTAAACTAACATTTAAACTTGAGTGTCCCATAGCCTTTTGTAGTTTGATAAGTGAACCAGTTCTGGTGTATATTTCGATTGCAGCTGTATGTCTGAATGAATAAAGAGTAGTACCTTCCTCAACAGGGTTTTTTCGCTTAAATCGCCTCCATACATTTGAGAAGTAACTCTCATTAAATGGATGTTTCTCATTTGTGAAGATGTTTAAATGAAGATCGCCCCCTTTTAATTCTTTACGCACATAGCTCGGCACAGGTACAATACGGTTTCGTTTATTTTTTACCCTTTTTCCTGATAGATAAATAAAACATAAGTCTTCACTAAAATCTCTCCAAGTAAGTAATCGAATCTCACGATGTGGTCTAAGTAAACATCCATAAGCCAATAAACAGCATAGATAGAGATTATAATTGTACCCCTTCAACGCTTCTAAGAGTATATTGATATCAGCTATAGGCTTATGTAAAACCTCAACCTGTTTCCTTGCTTTTAAACAACTTTTCTTTACAGGGAAAGAGTTTTCCTGCAAGAACAATAAAAGCGTATTGAGCTGCCTCCTTTGTGTATTAAAAGAGGTGTTATTTGTATATCGCAAAAGGATATCATCAATTGTTGAACAGCTTATTAACCCATATTTTAAAACATCAGGTCTAATAAGGGTAGAAAGTCGTTTTAGCTCAGTTCTATATTTTTTAGATAATGGCTCAGATAGTTTCTTTGCAATAATTTCATCAAATAACTCGATACTTGATTTCTTTGGCTCGAAAGAATAATCGTTTCGAATGAGATAGTCATAAACATCTTTAGCAAGTTCTTTTGCTTTAGCTTTCCTCAAAGCTTTAGGATAGGAATTAGGGCAAAGAGATGAGCCAATTTTAACTCCGCTAAACAACCTATGCCGCTTATTTTTGAGAGTTAAATCAACATAATATCGACCATCTGCCTTCTAAGCAGACGGTCTTAGGTTCGAATCCTAGCGCGATCACATCTTTATTTAAGAGGGTTACAGACAATTTTTAGTTTGTGACCCTTTTTTTATTCTGCAAGGTTTTTGCAAGGTTTTTTAATAAAATGGAAATATTCCACATTGTTTTTTATTTTAAGGAGTATAATGCACCAATAATTCATGGATTACGAAGAAGCTAGCAACCTATTAATCATGTGTTCATCCTATGATAGATTCGAAACTTTTTTGAAGATTAAGGATCAATTGAATGACAAAGATTATAGGAGGACTTTGGCTGATGCCTACACAGGAAGTGATAACCTTTATGCTCTCAAAGAGGAGGTTAAGGAGGCGTTTCTTGAGGATCGTTCTAATAGAGAATTCTTAATGACAAAAAAGGAATTGAAAATCTATAATTCTTTACCTGAAAACCTAACAATCTACCGGGGCATGACAGTCGAGGAACTTGAAAGTGGTGACTTTAATATATCATGGACATTGTTAAAAGAATGTGCTGAGTTTTTTGCTTACAAGTATGGGAGAAATTTCTCTACTGAAGGTATACCGAAAGTAGTTCATTAACTTGAAGTGATGAAAGTTGAAATACTAGCATATTTTCATGATGGAAATGAACAAGAGGTGATTTATCTTAATTGAAGATTATAGTCATTAAAGGGTGAAATGTATTCCATTCATATTAAGGGTCTCATCACACATGCTCAATAGAGTGCCTCCTGAAGGAATACTTTTAGACTTACATTTTAACTCCCCATTTGAAAACAAATAGGAGGCTGGATGAATTAGTTTCTAATGGTAAAGTTTTTGTGACATCAATTTTTGAATCGATTTAAACCTCAATAAGTCTGTTAATCAGGAGGAAGTAATTTAATGGAGATCTTTTTTAATTTCGATCATAAAGTCTAAATTCACTATCTTGTATGTGTAAACTTTTTCTGAAATCACATGGAAGAATATCAACTAACCGATAACCTAAAAGAAGTGATTAGAATTGCTCAGGCTTTAGCCAAAGAGCATTCACATCCTAAATATTCTGCTGCGCATTTGCTTAAAGCCTTAATGCATAAAAACATAGGGCTGATTAAATTTTTAGAGCAAATTGGACAAGATCCTTATTACATTGAGGAGTGGGCAGAAGTTCGCTTGGAAACTTATCCAAAAACATCACGGCCGTCAGAATCTCCCGCGGCTGATGAGACCATAGAAGCGACCTTGTATGAGGCGGACAAAATAAAGCTCAAACTCGGACTTCAGACTGTTTCAGAACATTGCGCCTTAATCGCTCTTTGTACTCCTGGCGTTGGATTTAACTATGAGCAATTAAAATCATTCTCGGTGAGTCCTAAAGAAATTATTGATGGAATTTCAGCAGGAGGCAACGCCGTCAATAGTTCAGGTCATTCAGCTGAAAACAATGCGACAAGCCCGTCCGCAGGGTTATCCCCACTGATCAATCAATACTGTATTGATAAAGCCAAAGCCGCTGCCAATAACGAATTAGATCAAATTTCTGGCCGAGATGCAGAGATCAAAATGATGATCGAAATATTAGGCAGACGCTCAAAACCAAATGTGCTCATTACAGGAGACCCAGGTGTGGGTAAAACCGCCTTATTTAATGGGTTGGCCTATACTTCTTTGAAAAACCATGTTCCTGAACACTTAAAGCGCGCAAAAATTGTAGAACTCGACGTCATTAGTTTGTTTTCAGGGGCTTCCTATAAAGGAGAGGTCGAGGACCGATTGAAAAAAATAATTGAGGAGATAAAACAATTTCCAAAGTCTATTTTGCTCATCGATGAGTTCAATAATTTGACAGATAAAAATTCTGGAAATCAGGGCTTGGTCAATTTGCTCAAATCTGTTTTAGCCAAGGGTGAGGTGACCATTATTGCTACGGCGACTAACGATGCTTACAGAAAACACATTGAGCCAGAGACCGGATTAGCGCGGCAGTTTGAAGTCTTAAGACTTAACGAGCCTAATGAAGAAGAGGCTTTTAACATGATTAAGGACACTGTTGATGTCTATGTGGACCATCATGAGTTAGCGGTTGAACCAGAAACCATAAAGGAATCTATCAGACTCGCCAAACGCTACAATAAAGAGAGAAGTTTGCCAGATTCTGCTCTTGATTTGATCGACAGAACAATGTCGGCGGCCAAATACATGATTGAAACTTCTTTGATAGAGCTCGATAACTTAAAATCACAGCTCGATGAGATTAAGTCAATGGACGATAATGAATTGCAGCAAAAGGAATATTTATGGTTTTATGCGTCCATGAAAAACAAGCTTAGTTATTTGCTGTTTAACGATGTAGATGAGGACAATCAAATAGATTTCACCTCAGATTCTCAGCAGGTCTTCGAGGCTTTGGATGCTACATTGATTCATTTAAAAGAGGTTGCTTCGCAAGAAAAAAATGAAATTTCTAAAACAGATATAGCCACGACCATTGCCAATAAAACTGGAATTCCAACAGGTAAATTACAATCTAACGAAAAGGAACGATTGTTAAATATGGAAGAGCACTTACAGAAACGGGTTATCGGACAAAACCATGCCGTAAGTGTTATCACCGCTGCTGTTTTGGAGTCAAGATCTGGCTTGAGTAAGCCCGGATTACCTATAGGATCCTTTTTCTTTTCCGGTCCCACAGGAACGGGTAAAACAGAGCTCGCCAAGTCCCTTGCAGAATTTTTATTTCAGGACGAAAACTCCATTTTGAGATTTGACATGTCCGAGTTTAAAGAGGAGCACTCTGCAGCGCTGCTTTACGGGGCACCTCCGGGCTATGTAGGCTACGAAGAAGGCGGTTTGCTGGTTAATAAAATTCGACAAAAACCTTATTCCATCGTTTTGTTCGATGAAATTGAAAAGGCACACCCATCTGTTTTTGATATTTTTTTGCAAATATTGGACGAAGGAAAATTGCATGATCGACTAGGGAAGGAGGGAGACTTTTCCAATGCGGTGATTTTATTCACCTCAAATATTGGAAGCGATCATATTGTTAAATCGTTCAATGAGGGAATCATTCCTAAATCGTCTGATTTATTAGAAATCATGGGGCAATATTTTAGACCAGAATTTTTAGGGCGTCTCACAGAAATCATTCCTTTTTCGCCTATTATGGAGGAAAATATCGCGAAGATTTTAAGAATTCAGTTGAAAAGCCTCTACGACGCTTTGGAAAAACAAGAGATTTCGTTGACAATTTCTGATGCTGCGATAAACTATTTGGCCAAAAAAGGATTTACCCCTAAGTACGGTGCGAGACCTTTGCGTGGGGTGATCAGAAATGACTTAAGATCACCTTTATCTAAGAAAATAATTTCGGGTGTGATCACCAAAGGAGCCAGTGTAAATTTGGATTTAGACAAGGATAATAACTTATTTTGGGAACATTGATAGTCTATCGGGCAAAAAAAATTATATATTTATATTCTAAATTAACAATCAATTAAATTTGAAAATATGGATACTTACGGACTAGGTGGTACAGAAGTTAATTCAGATGCTAATGAGGCCATTCAGGAAATCCCTCAAAACAGAACCTTATTAGTCGAGAAATTGACCCAGGATCAACCGATAAAGCCTGAAGTTGTTATGGGACTCCAAACAATAGAGGAGGTTTTTGATCATTACAAACCTTCTCTTGAGGTGGAGTTTGAGGATTCTGAAGGTGTGTCTAAAAAAGAAAATCTAGACTTTAACAATCTCGGAGACTTCGGTGCTAAAGGAATTACCAAGCAGAGTGGCTTTTTGAGAGACTTAAGCACAGATAAAGACCAATATGTCAAAGTGGTAAAACAACTCAAATCCAATAAAGTTTTGAAGTCAGCATTAGAGAATCCAGAGGCGAAACAAGCACTTTTGGAATCCATTCGTGCATTACTTTCTGAAATTGAAGAAAATAAATAATTATGGCGGCATCTCAACAACAATTTTCCCCGGTTAAAAACCCCGCTCAATACCTGAAAGAAAATAGTGATAAACTTGCCAAATATGGTGGTTTTGACTTGTTAGAAGCGTGTATTGAAGGAGTTCAAAACATGAATCCCGACCGAAAGGCTCGTAAAAACATCTTTCTGACCGAAAATTCAAAGAAAGGCGAGCTTGAGACACTAAAAAAAGTATTAGAGATCTGGTCGAACGTACTCTCAAGCTCAGACAGTATCTCTGACATGGTTGAAGAGTGTGATAAGAAATCTGAGGCTGCGGCCGACTGTTTGAATAAAAACCTTTACAAAGCTCTTGAAGCTTCTAAGGACCTAGAAAGATCCTATCGTTCTATGGCACTGTTCTTTAAAAATACAGAGTCGGACAAACTCAAGAACCTTTCTATTGTCAATGCGGAATTAGATCAACTCAAAGATTTGGACAATACGCGTTTTATCGATGCGATTTCTGAGGAGTTAAAATCTGCCTATGACCGATTAGACCTAAGAGATAATTATGGGCTATTGGTTATCCCAGGCTATTTAGGATCGAATAAGGTGGTTGAGAAGTGGGCTAAAATAGCGCATGAAAACAAAGTGATGTTGGTGACTGATTTCGAACATTTAGATGAGCCGGATGACGTCATGGAAATGTTCGAAGCAGCCAATTTAACTAGTGGCGATAAGTACAAGTCCAATGTAATCATGGGATGTAACTGGCTTGTGGGCCGTGGTAAGGTGGATGAAGTCGGTGAGGATGAAGATCTTTTTGTGCCACCAGCAGGGGCACTAGCCGGTAAAATTTATCAAACCTTGATGTCTCAAGTTACTGCGGGTAAGAAGTTTGGAGGGATTAATGAGATCGATGGCGTACGTTTTGACCTGAAAAAAAGCGAAATTGCTCAGCTCGAAAAAATGGGATTAGTGCCTATGGTAAACGAGTATGGTAAGGTAATGGCGTTTTCTGCCAAGACTCTTTTTAACGGAGACAATTTAGGTCTTCAGACTTATTCGGTTGTTCGTGTGTTTGATTATGTGACAAAAGTATTGATGGATTTCTTAAACCGTCGTGCTTTTGAGAACTTCAACGCCAAAACCAGAAAGGAATTAATGAGTCAAATCGTGAAATTCTTAGACAATATCACTGGTCCAGATAAATTGATTGAAGATTTTTCTATCCGTCGTTTTGAGCAAGACCCAAATCAAAAGGATCGCGTGTTTCTTGACATTCACATGAAGCCGTATTTCCCAGCAAAGAACTTTATGATCAAAATGGATGGTCAAAAAGGTGATGATGGGACCGAGTGGGATGCTGATTACGAACAGCAATAAATCAGATCATAGTATAGAAAAAAAAGAGGGCCGAAAGCCCTCTTTTTGTTTAGATCAAATTATATTTTCCAGTTTTAAAAAAGAAGTATTTTAGGTTTGGTAACAGTTTCCGGACAAGCTTGGTCCGTGAAACAGACTAAAACAACAAAGCCTTAACAAAAGCGTGGCTTTGTTTATTCTTGTTCATCAATAATATTCACTTCTAATTTATCTTTGACTAAATTAATCAAGTCCATCTCAGATAATTCAAACTCAGGTCCAGCATCAATAATCATAATATCTTCAACTAACTCATATAATTTAATATCAGATATTTTGTGATTCAAATAAAAATCAAAGGCATATTTTGAAACGATTTTAGGACTATAACCGCCTTTAATTATTAACCGAAGTCCTTTCACAAATTTTGCTCTATTTTCCTTCTCTACCTGCATCCTTTTATTGCTTTGCCCGAAGGTGTTGCTATTCCTGAATCTATATCTGCTTTTGTCGGAGGATAGTGCGGGAGGTTTATTTGAACTCCGTTTTTCATTTTAGGGTGAACTCTGTTGACTTTTCCCGAGTGATCATAGCTTTCCATCCAAGAGCGAACATTTCCAGTTTTTGGATCATATTCAGTAACATAAGAAGCCCCTCGAGTGGGACCAGAAGTTCTCGAAGATTTTTCAGCTCCATAGTATCGCTTTCTTCCATCTGGTAAGGTTTGTGTATTGGCTGCATTATTTGATGCGTTTTCCAATGCACTCAACTTACTTTTGAGATTTTGTGAATCGACGTCGTTGTTAAAATATATGTCCGATACCCATTGGGGGGTACTTGTGCCACTCAATCCAAAGACATCTATCCAACTGTTCAAGTCGCCGACATAGGCATATAAGTTCGGGTTATTGCCCGCAATCCCAATCGGATCCTGACTTATATAAGTTCCTGTATCAGGCGAGTAATACCTAAAACGATTGTATGCGAGCTCGGTTTCGTGGTCATAATATTGCCCTTGATAGAGGAATGGTATAAAACCACTATCGCCCTTACGCGCCTTACCGTAAATATCAAGCTCTCGCTCCCATACTTTTTCGCCATCAGAATTATAAGCCTCCACAGGGGTCCCAAGGTAGTCTGTGATGATGCTGTAGGTACCGTCCTTGGTAATTTTAGCACTTGGTATAAATGTGCCCTCATCAAATACCCAAGTAATTAGGTTCTCAGTGTTTTCAGGTTTTTCTGGGGCGAGCACCCCTGAATCATCTACGACCCACTTTGGCCGCTCAGACAGCGGATAACTAAATTCATGCAAAAGAACGTTTCCGTCGTATATGTAGCGCTGTATGATGTCGTCGGCTTCGTTTATTTTGGCCGTGCGCCTACCAAGGGCATCGTACTGAAATTCAATTTTTTTGTTGTTGGGTTTTTTGACGCTTTTTAGCATTCCATTGCCAAACCAGGCGTATTCCCAGTTGCCTTTGGGCGTGGTTTTTAAGATCAAGTTGCCTTCGCCGTCGTACTTATACGTGTCTTTGCCCGATTTTAATAGTTGTCCGCCGCTTCCGTATTGTCGATCATTTTTTTCTTTGGTTTTATAGAGATTACCGACTTCATCGGGAAGTTTGTAATCAAACTGCTTGTCTTCGTACTGAGCAGAGGCAAGTGAACCAAAGTCGTCAAAGCGATAATTAACCACTCCAGAAGTCAGGAGATTGACCATTTTTTGAAGTTGATCATTGGCGTCCCAGGTGTAGCTGCGATGCCTTATTTCTTTATTGGCTTGTAAGACTTTATGTGACACCGGCCTTCCTGCAAAATCATATTCCATGGTGTTGGTGACACCGCCAGGCAATATCCGTTCAATTTCTTGTCCTAAACTGTTATAACCTAATTTAGCTTCCCAATTCGTGAGGGTTTGTTGTCCATGATCTACCGCAGCTTTTACGTGGTTTAATTGGCCTAGGCTGTTATAACTCAATTCAATATCTGCGCCCAGACTACTGGAGAGTTTTGCTCTTAAACTCGAATTGTTATAAACACTAGCGACTTCATGCCCGTCTTGAATCTCTTTGATAACGCGGCCCGCAGCATCTCTTATGAGTTTTACATGGGTTTGTTGATTGGCACATTCGACTAAATTGCCATTTCTGTCATAGTTATAGGTTTCCCATGAACCGTCATGATATTCCGACCGAGTTAAATTTCCATTGACGTCGTACTCATACTCGGTAAATCTGTCGTCGGGACGAGTTGTTTTGATGATTTTACCGACACGGTCCCTTTTATAATCTTTTCTCAGGCCATCAAATCCCGTTTCATTGATAATGTCACCGTTGGCATTTCTTCCAAAACGATAGAATTCATTGTGCTCATTCGTAATGGCTAAAAGCTGTTCCTCGGTATTGTATCTAAAATGGACTTTACGACCATTTTCTTCGCGCATTTTAAGATTTCCCAGTGGGGTGTAGTCGAAATTAATTTTTCGATTCTGTGCGTCCAATGACTCAATTACCTCATCATAGGCATTATAACGAAGTTTAATAGTGTTTTTATCCGCTAATTGGACTTTTTCTACACGATCTAAGGCGTCATAAAAATAATGTTGTCTTTGCTGTTCTGAATTAGTCGTTCTGATGCAACGTCCCCATTCATCATAGTCCCAAATCGTCTCAGAATTATCTGACGAGGTCATTTTATGAAGGTTGTGATCCTCATCGTAAACTATTGCTGTATCATGCCCTAAATCATTGGCTATTGAGGCAATTAACCCAAAACTGTTATAGGTGAATGAAGTGACGGCGCCACCAGCATCGATAACGGCATCGAGTTGATCATTTTTATAGACTCTAGTTACCGCATCTCCCTCAGGATTCTTACTCAAAATCAATCGATCTTGCTCATCGTAAACCTTGGTGATTACACTGCCGTCCTTATTGTGAATTTTGGTCAGGTTGCCTCTTTGGTCATAACTATACCCGACGATATTCCCCTCTTCATCGATATCTCTGTAGGGTTCCATAAACTCGGTATATTCATGAAAAATACTATCGCCCAGAGGGTTTTTGACTTGAGTACATAAATTATCCGAATTGAAATAATAAATGGTCTCCTCCCCGAGGGAATTGGTGACAATATTGTGGTTATCGCCGAACTGTATATGTCCTGATAAAATATCCCCATCTCCCCAGGTTTTGATACATTTAGCGCCTGTTTGTTTGTCGTCATATTCCCAATAAAAAGACTGACCATTTCTATCGGTCTTTTTGACCATTAAATGATTTTCATAAATCATTTGAGTCGATTGACCGAGCGCATCAGTTATGGCCATTAGGTCGCCTTGCTTATTGTACTGGTAAGTTGCAAGAGTTCTCTGCTGTTCTCTGTGTTTGGCGCTAATTTTGATAACTCTGCCAGAATTATCCAAGTCCAAATCAATGACTCGTCCCACAGAATCAATGATTTGATTCAATCGATTGGAGGGATCATAATTAAAACTTATGGCAGCGTGTTTATTGCCTAAATTAAAAGGTTTGTAAAGATTATCGGAGACCTTTTTAAAGGTGTAAGTTAACTCAGATGAATGGTCTAAAACAGTGTAGGTGTTTTTGTCAACAAACGAAAGCGTTAATTTTTCTTGACGATTATAGAATTGTTCCCCCTCGTTGACCAGCCATGGAAAAAGCGTAGCCCTGCCATCGGGAAGGATCATCACTACAACATCATCTTGTGTTTCAACATGAATAGAGAGATCATAATTATTATGGACGCCATAGCCCAGTAATCCTTCATAGGCAGAGTCGGAGTACCAGCTTCTTTTCCAAGTTATGGGGATGAGCCCTGGAAGGGTAAAATCCTCTCCTTCATATATCATGCGCCCCGTGATCAAATCGACTGGTTCAAAACCCATTTTACACAATTTGTTGCTCAGGCCTTGTGTGCATTCGAATTTTTTGAGCACTTTGTGGTTAAGGGCTTTCAAAGCTTTATCCGTCACTTTAGAGGCTCCTTTCTTTAAGGCGCCCATACCGTAAGACATCACCAGTCCCATAAACATGGCCATTAAGTCAGGCGCGTAGGGGCCTCCCACAATAACCGGTTGTCCTCCGGGGATGGATATGGTGTTTGAAGTGGGTAGATATAGGCTGGGGATGGGTTTCATTTTTTTTCCGGGCGTCAAAGACAAAGGGACCCCGACGTCACTACAGGTCATGAGCATGTATCCGGCCGGAGATAAAAACGAACCTTCTGCTTTAACTCTGATACTCCCGAAGAAATTCACCGCATCATGACCAATCATTGGCGCCAACAGAAAGGGGCCACCCATTGGAATATGAGCCATGGTACCAATGATACCCGCACTTTCGCTATTTCCACGAGGTACTTTATTGATAAAGACGCTTGCCCCTATAAAGGGAATATAATCGGTAGGGTCCATAATCATTCCAATAAAAGGATGGGGGATTGGTGTGGGAATTCCCGGAGGAATGACAATAATATGGATATCAATGCCAATAATCGGAGTAAAATGTTTGTTAGCTAGCAACATAATTACATCCAATTAAAAAGTGAAAGGCGCTTCTTTTCCAGAGTTTTGCGCTGTTCTTTAATGCTTCTTCTCCAATGTTCCCCCTCTATAGAAATCATGAAACGATCAACCTCTTCGCATTGTTCAAGTTGTCTATTGTCATATAAAACTTTGTAATAATCATCTGCGATAAACCCTATGGTCGTTAATTTTAACGTCTCTTTATCGTGTTTTTTGGCCTCTGTAAAGGCCATAGTGACAATGGTCTTGAACCTTTCTGAATCTCTTTTTTTAATCGCATTGCCGGCCATCCACCAGGCTGTTATCGCTTGTTGCGGGAGTGCTATTTCTAAGTAACCCTCGGCTTGCTTACAAAATAGATCGCAGGCCAAGTCATATTTTTTTTGAAATTGATTTGAACTTGCTTGATATCCGTAGTGCTGGATTACTAGGTTTTGACAGGTCTCATCTCCAGCCGCTAAACCTTTTTTAGCTAGGGACAATCCCCGAGCCAATAATTCGTCAACTTTTTCGAATGCCTTAAAACTAAATAACATTGAAGCAAAGACTAGATGTGCCGTGGACAACATGTTTTTTAAACCAGTTTTTTGTGCCACTTCAATACCGCGTTGTCCCCATTTTTGGACTTCAGTCAGGTTTTTGTTTTGAGTCGCTTTGGACATGTTTAATATGCACTGTCTGAATTGAAACTCGGGATCGTTTGGGTTTCCTGTTGCGGCTAATTTCTGCATCGCCCCTTCTACGTCTAGAGGGATGGACAATGACTTCGAAATAGAAGAGTTTTGCTTTAATAACTTATCAAAATGGCGATCTTGAACATGATCAAAAACCATAATTCGGCAGAGCTTTTCTAGTTTTTGATTTAAGATTTGTTGAAGCCACTGTGCATATTCCTTTATATCCTCAATGGTGTAGGGCAGAAAGGCAATGGTGAATGGAGTCTTCTCTGGCAGTTGATTTTTAAACGATGAAATCATCTCGATCAAAAGATGATCTTTATTTATTTCTTCAGAAGAATTTTGTGTCTTAAATGATTCTGATTCCCAACTAAAATTAGGGTTGTTTTTTTTGTAGTCGTCAATGATGTTCTGATCCTCCTGGAACATTTTGAGCCATTGCTCGATGATGGCTTGACTAAAACTTTGGACATCTTTAAAAGGGGTGAGAAACACAAGAAGGATATCAGGTATTTTCCCGTGTTCGCTGGATTCAAGCTTTAAAAACCCTTCAAATAATTTAGCTTGCTCTGGTTTGATGAGCCATCGTACCAGCTGTATGTTTTCTGAAAGATCTATTTCATCAATCCATTTAGATTGAATTTGAGAAATTAAAAGCGCAATAGGATTGTGCTCGTTGCTCATTAGTTAAGGTTTACCATTCCGCCCTTAACATTTGTGATGGCTTTACCATCAATATCAACAGTGGCTCCTTCTAATTTTAATCCGGCATCTCCTTTAACACCAACAATTGGAGCAGTAATTTCAATTTTAACACCGTCATTAATCTGTGTATTGCGCCCGGATGACACGTTTAATTTTGAGCTCGTTGTTATTGTAGTATTGTTGTCGACATTGACAGTAAAATTTTGACCAGTACTCAATGTTGTATTTTTGCCAGAGGTGGCATTAATGTCTTCTCCTGCAGTTAAAATTATAGATTTGGTTGCTTGAATGTTAATATTCCCAGATCCATCTAATACAATAGAGCTTCCAGATTTGTCCTGAATGGTAATGCTTCCGTCTTGATCATTTATTTTAAAAATTCCTCCATTTCTACTTTGAATCATTTTTATGTGATTACTAGAGTTATAACTGGCAGAAGGCGGTTTTGAATCAGAATTATAAACACTACCCACCACGAATGGGCACTCTGCATTCCCTCCTTCAAAATCGACTAATACTTCATCGTCTACTTCGGGGATAAAATAAAACCCTTGACCTTGAGAGGCGCTTACCGATAAATTCCTGATCCAAGGGGTAGATAAGCCATTTTTGTATTGCCATCGCATCTGAACCTTTACACGCCCTAATCCTTGTGGATCGTGATTATCAATCACTTTGGCGGTTTGAAGTTGTGCTACAGGAAAACTGTTAATATTTGTGTTAGGGTATATGTTAATGTCATTTGAGACTCCTTCAAAATTATTTTCGTATCGATCCCCATTGTTGGAGTAGGAATGAGTGACTTTGATGACTCTATAAGACTTGCCATTAATGACCACAACTGAAGCTAGGGCAACTCCAGGATTATCACAGATACCAGAAACTTTATATTGTTGCAGTTGAAGGGCAGATTGTTGGTTTTTTACACCTTCATCTAATCTGTTTTTGGCATTATCATCATCAGGAAGATTGGCCCATACTTTAGTTGAGTTGGTATATAAATCTTTCGAACTTTTATTGAGTATCCCTAAATTCCCTTGTTGAGGCCCATCAGATGATGTCGTTAATTTTTCATGAACATTATTGGTCAGGTAATCATTGGCAAAATATTCAAAACTCTGTGCGATGGGGGATAAGGCAATGTTCAAGTCTTGTAAATCTCGACCTAATTTTAGGTCGATTTCATTTGTTTTGTCGCCTAAACCAAAAACAAGTTTTTCGCCATCATAATACATCCATTCTCCATATCTGGCCGCCAATCGTCGCGCAAATTGAAAAGCGCTTTCATTATACTGAACAGTGTAAACAAGGGGGGATTTTTGTTTTGAATTTTTTGTGTTCAGCGTTAGTTTAGAGGAATCATAATCTTTAAAGCATTGTTTGATAATATCCACAAAACTCATATCGGAAAATGATGAGTAGTTTGGACCATCATCTGCAATTATAGTTGGACTCTTGGCATCAATGACAACAAAATCTCCCTCACCAACGTAAAGTCCCTCTCTAAACTTAAGTCCTGTAATTACCCCCTTAAATTTTAAAGTCCCATAATAATCAACTGAGGTAAATGACTTAGTCTCTAGGGTAATTACAGAGCCTATTAAATCTTCAATTTCATTGCCATTTTTTTCGGCAAATGATTGAATGACATCTTTGAGACATTTAATTGTTAATACGTGATGATCACCAAGAACCTGTTCAAGACTACAGCTGTTATAGAAAGGCAATTTATGCCCATTAATACTTATATATGTAGATGATAGTATTGCGATGGCTCATGTTTTTAGATTACTAAAATGACTAGTGCACGTCCACTGTATTTATTTTCCACTTAAATCATGTCAAAACGATTTAATCCTAGCGAGTACTGCGGGATTTTTATAAATGCCGTCGTACTGCGGGATTTTTATAAATGCCGTCCTCAAAAATGATTTCTTCCACGACCAATTTAAGACTCGTTACCATTGCATTTGAATCAATTGAGTTGAATCGTTCACTATAGCTCATTAGAGTGGCTTGCTTAAATTCTAGCGTTCGGGATCCGGCCATGGCATCTCGTTTAAAAAAAACTATTTTTCCATCTTTTTTATCAACTAAATCCAGACTCCATTTAAAAAAACCTCCACTTGAAGTTGACTCTACATCAATGTCTATTGTGGACATTTGCGGCGCTCCAGAAATCATAAGACTTCTGGGGTCATAGTTGGAGCTCACTCCAAAGGATATAGATAATAAATTATATTCCTTATCGTCGATATTTAATTTGGCTAAGAATGACATAATGTAAGTGGTAAAATTTTGCCCTTACAGGATAAATTTTTCAATTAATGGCGAGCATCAAATTACAAGGCCCATTCATTCTCGTGCTCTCCATTACCGATACCGATGGTTCTGGCTGAAATAACGATTGATTCGGTCATAGGGTTTTTTCCAGTTGAGTCAAAATTCTCTAAATAACTCACTACGTAACCTTCTTTAAAATTCAGTTCTTTAGCCTTAGAATCAGTATCTCTTTTAAGGAATTGTATCGAGCCATCTTTACGCTCAAAATTATTAAACATCCAGTCTGACAAAGTAGTGTCGGCAGTAGACTCTAAAGTGATTTTAATTTTACCACCTCTTGTTACTGAAGATGGTCTTCCTGTTTCATCAGTTTCTTGGTATAAATCATATTGACAATTTAATACATTGTATTCTTTACCTGCGACAAGAAATTTAGCTTTGAATGACATAATATAAATTGAATTTAATTGGTTAATATCTCTTAAAATAAACTTAAAATAAATTAATATGCAATTTTTTGAGCATCAATTTTTTAGACCCTTTGGCAAACGATAATGTCGTTTTCTTTGATATTGTTTTGGGCTACAGTTTTAGAAAAGTCCAAATGTTTTGAAATACCCAGCCAATTTGGTTTGAAGAAAAAATTCCAGGAGTAGGCTTCTTGAGAGTTTGCATTTAAAAATGTAATGGGACTTTGAGGATGGCGCTCATTGTAATCGTTGATGAAAAAATAGAAAAGTTTTCCAAATTCCATATTCATGGGTGCTTTTACTCTAAAATTGGTAACTTCATGATCATCAATGTTCTTTTGAAATTCAAAACTGATGACCTCGGGATTTGTGAGTTCATGGCTCAGAGGGTCCTTAATTTTACTGTTTATTGGGTATTTCCATTTTTTAAAATAGGCCACAGGTATGCTGTAGGCTAAAACGGCTAATTGTTTAATCAATTGCGGAATAAGATAAAATAAACCAGCGCCGAGAAATACATAGCTAAGTGAGGGTCTGAAATTACTCACGACATTGACAAAGGCAGTAAAACCAATCAGTAAAATCACCAGTGAAAACAGGAATTCGGTGAAAAAATTTGAGTTCTCAAATAAAAAATATTTGTACATCACATACAGGTGAAACAGACCGAGTATAAGCATGATTAACTGAATACCTATAAAACTACTTAGCGGAGTATCATTGAGCACGACTGGTGCACTCAGCAACCCGGTCAAAGCAAAAGTTAACAAAGTGAATAATGCGTAAAGCAAGAATTTCTTTTTGTCCTTATTGATCAGTTTTCTCAGCTTTTTTACCACACCAAATATTAATGCGCTAATGATAAAAAATAAGATGCTTACGTTAATTGTGGATAGACTCATTTTTTAAAATTTAAATTTGTGTTGTTATGCCAACAATGGGTTGATGAGTTGGACTTAGGGTCAATAGGTTTTTTTGTTTGACTTTGAATTGAGTCTTAATCTCGTATTCAACAGGAAAAAAATAGTTGTAAAAGACATTTACTACCTTTAACAAGCGATCATCTTTGAGGTCATGATCAAGAGATGCATAATCCTCCACAGAAATTTCAACCTCAAGTGTTGGGAATAGCGTTGATTCATATTCACTTTCTAATGTGAAGTCTTTTCCCAGATACTGACCTTGAGAGGATTGATCCTTTTTTTTGGGTTTCGAATGTTTAATTACTCGAATAGAAACTTCTTTTTCAATTAATTTTCCCAAACAAATACGAGCCAAATCAATATCACCAACAATTTTTGCACTATGTGGTAAAAATTTGAATAATTTATGCAAAAACTCACTCGGTATATTCTCGTCAATTTTCCAGAAATCCTTGAAAAAATCATCTTTAAGCGCTAAGACATTTTGTGTTAACACTTGTTCATTTTTCTCAATGTTCAGTTGTTGATGGAAAAATTCGTTTTCAAAAGGAGAGAAAAAATGACGCGCGTCTTTTTCCTCTTCTTTGAATGTTTTTCTCATTTCAGAGAAGGAAGATTTCGAGTTCTTTTTCTCAACCTTGTGAAATAATCCTTCAGGCAATTGATCATACAATCCATTGCGAGATAAATAAATCGGTAAGGTGTCATCGACAATCGGACCAAAATCGAGAATGTCTCTCCTGAATGACCGTTTAAATGTACTTTGATATTTGACAATTATATCTTCCTGATCCAATGAAGTGTTTGCTAGAATTTCGGACACAATAACTTCGGCATTGATATCTGCATGAAATGATTTCAATTCGTCAAGAATGTCCTCTAATTCTTCAGCCTTCATGATTTTGTCCTCGATTAGTTGCGTATCCTTCTTCCAGCGGCGTAAAAACGCTTTTTCCAGTAAGGGTGATCTAAATTACTAATTTTTACGCCACGAGCACCAGTATCTTTTTTGTGCGACGTCGCGTGAACAAATCGTCCGTTTTTTAAATAAATACCGACATGACTAATGTTATTAGTTTTGTCATTAACCCCTGTAAAGAAGATCAAGTCACCCTCATGTAGGTATTCTTTTCCTTGAAATTTATCGGTCAATTTAGAATCGTATTGTTTTTGTGCTGTTCTTTCGATATACAAATCATAGACGGTAGTGTATAACCTTTGCGTAAAGGAAGAGCAATCTATTCCCTCTGATGTTTCTCCACCCAACAAGTAAGGCGTATCAAACCATTCTTCTATAAAATCATATAGCGCAAGATTGGTTATTTCGTGAGATGAAACACCGAGCAATTGAGCGTATTTACTGACCAAATCTGAGTTTAACGGAGAGGCAATAGAGTTTTCCTCAAAATTAGACTCATTTTTAGCGTTTTTCTTGGACAGTCTTTTTTGTAAGTGTTTTAATTCCTTTTCTCTTTTCTCTTTTTCCTTCTTTGTCTTGGCCAAAATTTTCTCAATTTCTTTTTTCTTTTTCTTCTCTTCTTTTTTTAATTCTTTGGCGATTTTTTTTCGACGCTTCTTTTCTGCTGAGGTTAAGCTTAGTTTTACGTTATCTAAATGCACGTCACCCGATTCAAAGACCTCGATGAGAACAAATTCTGTTTTGTATCCATTTTTACCAACAGAAACCACGTATTCTGCAGAGGGTAGGTCAATTTCCATTGAAAACTTCCCTTCATCGTCAGTGATTTCTGAAATGGTGGTTCCTTCAACAGTCACAATTGCCCCTGATAAGTTCTTTGAAGTTTCATCCTCGGACACAACACCGCTGATTATTTTTTGCGAGAAACAATCAATCGATATTAGCAAAAACAAGAAAAGTGCAATACTCTTATTCATGGAATGTCAAATAAATAGGTTGATTCATTGTTGATGTAGCTAATTCAGAGGTCAAAGTAAGAATTTTATTGGTGGTAATAAATTTTTATTTAAAAATTTGTAGAGAATCCTAACCCCTTAAAAACCTTGTTTTTTTAGGCAGATTTAATTAAATATTCTATATTCAATAATTAAAAAATGACGCGATATGGAGAAGTATTATTACGAGCTCCCACTAAAACCTTTAAACTTTTTTGAAAATAATCGTCGGAACTACTGTGGTTTAAAGGAGTCCATTGCTCATTTTATTCACCTGATCAATACGACTCATTTTGGGGAATGTAGATTTGATCCATCTTTCGGTTGTGCGATTTGGGATGTGGACTTTGATAACTTGAAAAGTACAAATAGTTTAAAGAGTCAAATCGTTAAATCTCTTAATGATTCTATCAGCCATCATGAAACAAGATTAGAAAACATCAATGTTGGGGTAAGCATAAAACAAGAAGAAACTGATGGTGATCTTCAAACAAATCGTATCAAAAAACGAGTTGACATATCGGTTAAAGCAATAGTTAAGAAAACGAACGAACCATTTACTTACGTGGAATATTTTTATATTGGTCCATTGTCGTATTGAAGGAATAAATGAAAGCAAAGCCATACGAGTCAGTAAAAAATAGAATGTTAAAAACAGCCGCCAAAATCTGGGGGGTTTCGGCTAATGAAATTGAAACTTCCTTTGATCCTGTGGTTAGTTTATTAATTTCTGCGTGTGCTTCAGAAATATCAAAAGTTCAAAGTAGGTTAAACGAATCGGAGAATAAAGTCACTGAGAAGTTAATTGAGTTGATGACTCCTGAAACCACTTATGACTCGAAACCGGCTCATGCCGTGATGTATGTCAATCCCCAAGACACGCATGTGAATTTGAACGCTGATTCCTTATTCTATTACAAAAGAAAAGAAGCCAACAAGAATACGCTCAGTATTCAAAATATATTTTTTTCACCAGTTCAAGACTTTAAACTTATTCGTGCAGAGTTGAAACATTTCATCTGTAGCAATTTTTATAAAACATTCGATCAGAGCGACGTCTTGGCGCAGAAGAGCATCAAAATCAATGGAGCCGATTTGTCGCATTCTACAATTTATCTGGGTATTGAATCTGATCTAAATTCATTAGATTTTACAGACGTTTCCTTTTATTTTTCTTGTGAAGATCTAGAACAAAGTGATTTATTTTATCACTATTTAAAATACTCAAAGTGGTTTATTGATAGTAGAGAAATTGAGACTACTCCAGGGTTTTATAATAGTGATGAATCGCTAAAAAATGATATCATTTCGATTTTTGATCACTCTTCAGATAAATCGAACTACATCAGCAAGCAGACCTTAAATTACTATCAAAAGTTTTTTGTAACCATTAAAACCAAGACTGATTTTGATAATTCCAATCAGGGTGATGAAGTTCAAGAATTGTTGAGCGCGATTAATCTTAAAGTTGATAAAGGAGTTAGGTGGATCAAAATCGTTTTTCCCGAGGAAATAAGTAGTAAAACGCTGCAATCAATATCAATTTCATTAAATGCTACACCTGTATTAAATAAAGAATTGAAAAGCTTCTCCTATCAAATGAGGGGCGTAATCAACATTATTCCTGTGAAAAGTGACGGTTATTTTTTTGACATCAAGTCCATAAGTAACACCAATGGAAAGACCTATCAACTTAAAAACAAAAATGTAAATGACGGCACAAAAGGGACATATTCTGTCCGAGATAAAAGTGTCGGGAAACTCGATTATAGAAGTGCCAAAGAATATTTGATTCATCTGATGGAGCTTTTGAAGGATGAAAGTGCGTCTTTTTCATTTATGAATCATGATTTTCTTCATGCCAATTTAAATAGCTTAAATCAGCAAATTTCACTTATTGAAGACAAGCTTTCTAATAGCGAGACTGATTTTTCTGACACCAAGTACATTTTTATAGAACCTTTTGAAATCAAAGAGGTTTTGCTCATTGAGTATTGGTCTACAAATGGAGAGGACGCCAATGGAATCAAACCAGGCAGTATTTTAGAGGTATACAAAGCACTTGGTGTGAAGCAACAAGGAAATTACCTTATTACTTCAAGCTTTGAAGGGAAAAGTAGTCTATCGCTCGAGGAAAGATTAAATGCGTATAGGAGTTCGTTATTGTCTCGGGATAGAATCGTAACCACCAAAGACATCGAGGCACTTTGTTTTGAACTTTACAATGATAAAATTACAAATGTGGCCGTTAAAAGAACCTATCAAACTAATGTTGAATTAAACAAAGGACTAACGCCTTGTATTCGCATTCAACTTACGGCCAATAAATCGAAAATGATTAGCGCCACAGAATGGGAATTACTGAATACACATTTACAATTAAATTTGAAAAACAGATCAATGAATGTTTTTCCTTATTTCGTTGACATAGTTTAATCAAATAATGGTCCATAAAATCTCAAAGAAAGTATGATGAACAAAAAACAAGACATTCAACATCTGGATCGGTCCTTAATATTTTTATTTGTGGCTACCTTTTTAGTTTTTGGATTTGTTTTATTGATGAAATTTATAAGCCATTCACCATGTAGTGAAGTAGTCTTTGACATAAAAGCCCAAAGATTTATTGTGGGTGAATTGGTCCAATTTGAAGACAAAACTAAATCCGCAGAAAATTGGCTATGGGATTTTGGAGACCAAGCCGCGGCCTCCTCTAAAGAAGCACTGCATATTTATCAAAATCCAGGGGAATATACCATTAAACTCATTGTGAATGATTATTGCGAGTCCTCGAAAAGCATTGTCATTGAAGAGAAGTCTGCAATAATTGATTCTACTAAATTTCCCGTGTTTGAATTACCAGCAAAAATTCGCATGGGACGCACTTTATATGTTGAAGACCAGACTAAAGATGCGTCATCTTGGGAATGGAGATTTGGTGAAACAGCAAGCGCCAATGCGAGCACCAAAAAGGCTCAATATAATTTTACATCTCCAGGGTTAAAAACGGTTTCATTAATTGTAAATGGAGATCTAAATTATATCACAAAAAAAAGGATTGAAGTACTGCCTGAAGTCAAAAACAATGCTTCAGCTTTGGATTTAGATAAAGATCAAAATGCTCGGAAAAAGTCCCCGAAAACCGTTCCATTTATTAACGAAATAGAGTTTGCCAATAAACTTCTTTTAGTGTCTCAAGGCCGGATGAGTCCAAAACAATTTTCAGATTATTTATGTGGAGATTTGAATAAACAAGTGATTGCCAACGAAAAAAACACTACATTTTTGCTTTTTTGCGAAAAAATATTCGACAAGAAAATCAAGATTAAAAAAATTGAGCTTTTCAGAGACGAAGGATCGAATTGTATCAAAACCTTTACCATTGATTATAAAAAATCTGGCTGGTTTTAAAATATTCTATAGTTGCCATTATGAAAGAAACAAATAAGTATCGCGTAAATTGGATTGACGGAATGAAAATTAATAAAAATCATTTTATTGATTTAGAGAATTCTTTTCTTAACGCTCTTAAAACAGTTGAAGAGATAAATCTCGCGCCGACAAATTATGGATTACTGCCTGATTTTTCAGAAAAAGGAAGTTCAATAGAGCTTTCAATTTCATTGGACGGTCAAAATTCTGTAGAAGTAAATATTACGTATTGTAAGGCCATAACCCTGGGAGGCTATCATATTGATATTTCGGAATCCACGCGTCCACTTCTGGAACAAGCTGGATGTGAGCTCAGGAAGAAAATTCATATTTCTGGCCAATCTGATCAGTATTCGGTTGTGCTAATCATTAATCCTTATCAACGCATTACTGTCGGTGCTGCGGACCCTGAAGAAGAACCGCCACGACGGCCATATGTTCTTCCAGAATATAAAATTGATATTTTAGAATCTTCTGAATTGAATCATAAAGAATTGGGGCTTCATCATCTAACCATAGGCAGAGTGCAGCTTGTCGACGGGAAACTGTCTGTGATTAATGATTTCATTCCCCCCTCAAAATCGATACAAAGTCATATCGATTTGAAGCAAGCCTATAATGGCATCAGTACATTTTTTAGTAATCTAGAAGCTTATCTGGTCCAAATAATTCAAAAGATTCATCAGAAAAAACAGGATAATGATTTGGCTTTAATGGTTTTACAGATGTCCCAAAAGATGTTGGACTATTTAAATTATGGTTTAGCTGATTTTAAAATTCAAACACAATTTTCTGCTCCCATAGAGCTCGTTGTTAAGACTTCATCTTTAGCGCGTATTATTAAAAATAGCTTGGATGTTTTTTCCGGTGCAGGAAAGGAAGAGTTTTTAAATTATATAGCTGATTGGGGTGATTTGAATCAAGGAGGTTTTGAAACAATCATGAGTGAAACAATAGATAATCAGTATCAACACACCAATATTAACCCATCACTCGATCAAATTTCCAGGTTTACTCGGATAATTTTAACCACGTTCAAAAAATTAAATGAGTTAGATTATATTGGCAAGAAATCAGATTCTAATATCTTTGTTAAAGAAAATGTAGTAGATAAAACTAATGAAACTGGCAGAAGAAGCTTTTTATTAGATTAAATAGATGCAATAAAACTATCCCGATGAAACCGATAAACGATAAGGAAAGACAAAAGGCATTCTTAAAGTTTTTATTGTTTTTTTTAGCAACGAACATCATTATAGTTTTTGCTATATACTTTGATTTTAAAGTCCCTGTAAAAGAAAATGAGTTGTTGAAATCTCAAGTTGAGCTTTCAAAATTTGAATCAGACTATCAAATGAGGTTTTTTGAAAACATGCAGTCAATAAATGCTATGTTAGACTCTCTTGACATTCCAGGTCAAAATCTTTCTTATCAAAACTCTCTTATCAGTGCTAAGTTAGTTGAACTAAAAAAATCAATTCCCACTAAAGATTCTACTTTTAGATATGACATGTATTCCAGCATCGTCAATCTCTTGGTTGAATACCAAGATTTAAAAAGTGAAATACTCGAATTGAGTGACTCTAAAACAACAATAGAAGAGTATAAAACAGCATTAGATCGTTGTCGCGCTGATTTAAGACAAACAGAAAGAGATCTGTATATCGCTAGAGGGGCAAATTAATTTTTCTCGTTTAAATTCCTATTTCTTTATTCATCGTTGTTAGCTATCACACAATGGTTTTAAAGAATTGGACTGGAACCCATCCTGTTTCAGGCTCTACGATTGTGGGAGCCGTTGTTATTCTTACAGAGAGTTCAAACATTAATTTTTCCAATAATTCAATAATTGATGATAAAGGCAATACAAAAAAAGTGAGTATCAAGTAACTGAAGACATTGAGGGAGAAGAATTTTAGGTGATGAAACTTGAATTCCTTCTGTTTACAAACAACGCAGATTAACTATTTTACGCCTAAAAATAAAAAACGCTCAAGCAAGCTTGAGCGTTTTTTTGTTGGGGTTATGTTCAGAGCGGAGCTCTGTCAAGATCTTTAATTCTATCTATACAGAAATGACACCCAATTGAATTATTTAATCATTGCCATTTTTTAATATCAAATTTAGCCTCAAGTGAAGATTCAATGTTTTCGTCCAATTCAATAAAAAAATCTATACAAGTTATCTCCTCAATTTCATCTACGGTCATTACGTAATTCCAAATGCCATCTAATACTTTTTGATTTGGCAGAATAAAACCGATCATTTCATTTTCTTTAGGGGCATATATAATTTTGAAAAACTCTTTAGGTACGGAAACATTGTTGGGTCCAATTTTTTCTAAATTGCCATCGTTAAGCAAACCGCCCGTTACCACTATTATTTCAAAAGATTTTCCCCATTCTCTTACTCTAGATTCTAAATTTTTCCAAATCCCGCGATTAAATGATGGTCTCTGGGGCGCAATGTTGGAATAAAGAAATGATTCCGACATTGATTCTGTAGAATAAATCATATCGCCCGCAGGAACCAAATGACCACGGTCATAGCCAGATTTAGCGTAATCTCTTGAATCAGCTGATTTACTCTGAATTTTAAGGTCAGGACGGAAATTATTTTTTCGAAAGGCATTGCCTTTCAAGAAATCGGGATATAAATAATATGTGACCCACTCGGCTTGTTCATGACTTTCCAGATATGATAAAGAGTAAAATTTATGCTTGATTATTTCACCATTTGAACTGTGCTTATCTAGGTATCTGTGCTGACTACTCGTTGAAGTAGTCCATAACAAGATGAATAGATTAAGACAAAATTGCCAGTACATTAGTTTATCATTCAAGCAAGAGAAACACTATTTGCCTGCCGGGCCAATATACGTAAATGATCCAAATGCAAGAATAGGGTAAAAAATAAAGGGTAATAATAATATGCCAATTGTATATCCTTCATCTTTTCCGAAGCTTTTTGAAGTAAGATTAGTAGCCCAGACAATAAAAATGATATTGACATACGGAATCAAAAAAAGAATTAACCAAAACCAGGGTTTTCCAATAACTCTCAGCCAAATTATGGAAGAATAAAAGGGGATTAATGATGCCCATCCAGGCTGATTAGCCTTTTTATATAAGAACCGATTGGGCAATACAAAAATAGAGAGAAATACTAGTATTATTAATATTTGAGGCATTCCTAAAACTAATTGTATCATATTCTTACGCTTAATTCGAATTTTTCAACAAGTTAAATTTTTTCATTCATTTTTTTCACCACCCATATTCTCTATGCTCAAGATGGCTGTCTTGAGCGGATTAAAAATGAGAATTATTTTTATGTTGGGTGTTTAGATTATGAGGGTCTTCCTCACGGTAGTGGTACAATAACTTTATACATGGATACTCAAGAGCAAATTCTCAACGGAAAATTCGATCATGCCGAATTCAAAATTGGAATTCAAACAATCAATTTTAATAGTGGTAATAAACAAGTTATCGAGTATGAGGATTATCAAGTAGAGAAGAGATTAAAAGAGGAATATTATTGGACTAATGGTGATAAAGAATTTACTGAGTATATCAATGGCTTCAAAAGTAAGATTCACTATGTTTCCTCGGATAGTGGTGAAACTTTAACGCATTTTGAAAATGGCACAAAAGTTTATGAAAAAACAACCTTTGGCGAGATTTCTAAAAAAGGACTAATTATTGAAAAAAAGTATAATTCAGATGGATCTTTTATAGAAACGTCGAACATTCAAAATTATAGAAAAGAGGAGGACGTTATTGGCGATAAAAATTTTATTGATTTACCTTTAGAAGAACGTAGTAATCAATATCGTTTAAGAGTTGGATTTAAAACTATGGATGGAGAATTGATTGAAGTTCCCATTCAATTTGATTCAGGTGCATCTTCAAGTCTATTTATAGGATATCGATTATATCAAGAACTTCAATCTCAGTGCGAAGTTGTTGATTTAAATGTTAGGTCGATGGCTGGTGGTGTAGGTTCGGAGTTTAATACTCGATATGTTAAATTTAAAGAAATTCAAATCGGAGAATATACTGTTAAAAATGTTGTAGCCGTAGTTCCCGAAAGAAATGACATCAATGATTTACTGATCGGCGTTGGGTTTCTTAGAAAATTCAGTGAGGTTGAATGGAGATTTAATTCAAATACTTTAAGATTTTATAAATAAAACAAAGATTTTTTGTAAATGCCTCTGACAGCATCTATAATCCTGCGCCAAGCTTGCTTGAGCGTTTTTTATTTAGGGTATTTTCACTCGAGAGCTCCATCAGGATCTTTAATCCTTCTACTTCCCGGTAATATGAATTTCTCCGAAGTCTTTATCGACAATTAAAATAGTCACATGATCTTTGGTAGAAGCAACAACCTCTGCTTTTTGATTGTCGATATACACGCTTTTAACCGCATAGGGCAAATGATGAATATTGAGTTTAAAAGTTCTGTAGCTAGCATCGTATTCTCCATCTTTATGTTGAGAAATCACGAGGTCATGTTCACGTCCTTTGAGATGGATGGTGCGCAGTGAGTAACGTCCCTTGGCATAGTCATAACCATCTCCTTTGTCCGTATAAATCCGCGACCGAACAGAGCTTTGTGTATAGTACATATCGATTTGAAGCTCTTCAATAGTCTTTTCACCGACATATTGTTGAACGGGATATCTTGGAATGGCTGCTCCAGCCCTAACAAAGAGGGGGATCTGATCTAAAGGTGCTTCTACGTAACATTCCTTACCGCCGACAATATGCTCACCACTCCAGTAATTATACCAGTCTCCTTGAGGAACATACATACGACGCCCTTGGGCATTAGGTTCTAGAATAGGGCAGACTAACAAATGATCCCCACATAAAAATTCATCAGTTCTATAGTGGGTTTGTACATCTTCTTGGTCTACATAATAAAGCGGCTTGATCATTGGTTTGCCGTAAGTAATGTACTCCCAAAACATAGTGTATAAATAGGGCAGTAGAGTATAACGCAATTCGATGAATTTACGCGTCACCTGAAGAACCTCTTCGCCAAAGGACCATGGTTCTTGATCCCCATGGTGGCCGCTGCTGTGGGTGCGACAAAATGGGTGGAATACCCCGAGTTGTATCCATCGGGTAAATAATTCAGGCGTGGGTTGTTCGGCAAATCCTCCGATATCAACACCTGTAAAGCCCATACCACTGAGGTTGAGTCGCTGAACCTGAATATTGGCTAACCATAGATGTTCCCAGCTGGCCACATTATCTCCGGTCCAAGAGCTGGTATAGCGTTGTGTGCCACTATAAGCCGCTCGCGTAATCAAAAATGGGCGACGGGGATAGGCAAACTTTTTAACCCCGTGATAACTGGCACGGGCCATTTGCATCCCGTAAATATTGTGTGCCTTTCTGTGCGAACAGGGGTTGCCGTCATAGTCATGGCGCACATCCAGGGGAAATGTCTTACCGGGAATTTCCATCACCGCCGGTTCATTCATGTCATTCCATACCCCACGGACCCCCAAATCTTCAATAAGATTTTTATACAAATCACGCCACCAGTCACGTACCTCTGGCTTGGTAAAATCCGGAAAATTACATTCTCCCGGCCATACTTTGCCCTTCATGAGTGGTCCGTCGCTTCGATGGCAGAAATAATCCTTATCTAAAGCCTCCTTATATACTGGATATTCAGGATCGATTTTTATCCCTGGGTCTATGATCACAACGGTTTTAAAGCCGTCTTTTTCCAAATTTTCAATCATTTTCTTTGGGTCAGGAAACAACTCGTTGTTCCAAGTAAAGCAGCGAAAGCCTTCCATATAATCAATATCCAAATAAATTGCATCACATGGAATTTGGAGTTCTCTAAATTTATTGGCGATACCCACAAATTTCTCCTCAGGATAATAGGACCATTTGGATTGATGGTACCCCAGCACCCATAAGGGCGGCATTTCTGGCACCCCAGTTAGGTTGGTATATGCTTGCACGACGTCCTTCATTTGAGGACCGTAGATAAAGTAGTAATTCATTTCCCCACCATCGGCCCAAAAAGAACATACATTTCTGCGTTCTGCCGCAAAATCAAAATGTGTTTTAAAGGTATTGTCAAAAAACACTCCATAACTCATCTTATCGTGAAGACCAATGTAAAAGGGTACCGTTTTATAGATAGGATCGCGATCCTTACCAAAAGCGTATTCATCGGTATTCCAGTTTTCAAATCGCTTGCCTTTGAGATTAGAATGAGACGGTTTGTCGCCCAATCCGTAAAAGTTTTCACCCTCCGGGCTGAATTTGGACATTTTCACATATTCACCGCCGAATTCCATGTTTTCTTCCCAATGAAAGCCCAATTCATCTTCCAGTATGGTGTTTCCCAGCAGGTCATAGATACCCACCCTCATATCGGCCTTGGCGATTTTAATAACTAATTTAGATGTGGTGAGTATGTAATTTTCAGTTTCTTCAGAAAAACTAAGTTCGTTATATCCATTAGTATGGTTTTTATTGATGGCATAAGAGAAGTCTTTCTCAAAATTACCATCTATAGCATATCGGAATCGAATCATGCTGTCTCGCAACACTTGCACCTTCAAAACGACGTGGTTCTCCGCGGAGAATGTATAGGTATCAACGTGTTTGGTATAGCCAATAACGGCACCAGGTAAAAGGTTCCCTTTATAGTGTAATTCGGTATTCGTAATCATATTTTAACTCGGTTTCAAGGCGATCATCGCCAGAGGGGGTAAACTTAATTTGATGGATTGTTTTTTACCGTGGCAAGG
>Ga0233450_10000745_pt1 | contig 36739 bp, 33 predicted proteins | sample 011ome_30_FD_189956 | JGI IMG/M metagenome (GOLD analysis project Ga0233450, IMG submission 189956) | Coastal salt marsh microbial communities from the Groves Creek Marsh, Skidaway Island, Georgia - 011501CT (spades assembly) | ecosystem: Environmental > Aquatic > Marine > Intertidal zone >... | reverse complement strand
GAAGGAGGGATTGGTGTTGCTGCGCAAAATCTCTTCGAGACCGCCTGTGGCGTCCCATCTTCGCTGCGCTCCGTCGAACTTCGTTCTCATCCCTCATTTGGCTGCGCGAAATAGTTTGTTGGGCTTCGCCCAATGGCGGAGAAGGAGGGATTCGAACCCCCGGTGCCATTTCTAGCACAACTGATTTCGAGTCAGTCACATTCGGCCACTCTGCCACTTCTCCTAAAATGGAGATAGAGAAGCGGTTCAAATCTGCTTGGCAAGCCTGGACTGAAATCTGTCACATGTTCTGCTTCGCTCGCGACCTGTCTGGTCGTCGCGGCGCAGCAGCCAATTTCAGTTCGCGGCGCTTTCTTGTCGATAACGGCGGTTTTATTCATACGGTGCGGTGTTGATCGAAACTATGAGTCACACTGAATTCAAAGACCTGCCTTTAATCGAACCGCTCCAGCGTGCACTGGCGGAGAAAGGCTATGCGGAGCAGTCGCCGATTCAGGCGCAGGCCATACCTCTGCTGCTCGAGGGGCGCGACCTATTGGCCTGCGCGCAGACTGGCACGGGTAAAACCGCGGCGTTTGCTTTGCCGATGCTCAACCGTATCGCGACGCAGGGGCGTAAGCCGTTTCGGCGCGGGGTGCGTAATCTGATTCTAGTGCCGACGCGTGAGTTGGCGGTGCAGGTGACCGAGAGTTTTCGCACCTATGGGGCGCATTTGGATCTAAAGATCGCGATGATCTATGGTGGCGTATCGCAAACGCCGCAGACCAAGGAGCTGTATTTCGGCTTGGATGTGCTGGTGGCGACGACTGGGCGCTTGCTGGATTTGATCAAGCAGGGACACGCGAATTTGAGCGGTGTGGAGTGCTTGGTGCTCGATGAGGCGGACCGCATGCTGGCGATGGGCTTTATTGATGACTTGCGCGAGATCGTGAGTGATGTGCCTAAGGAGCGACAGACGCTGCTCTTTTCGGCGACGATGGCAAAGGGCGTAGCCAAGTTGGCTGCGGGACTGTTGAATAATCCCGAGGAGATCCGAATCACGCCAGAAGGCACCACCGCCGAGAAGATTGATCAGTCGGTGCTGTTTGTGCGACTGCGCGATAAGCCAGCATTGTTGCTGGATCTACTGCACAGCCAATACTTTGAAAAAAAAGAAGAGCTCTGCCTTATTTTTACTCGGACCAAGCGGGATGCTCGGTTGATTGCGACCCATTTAAATCGCGACGGGATTCGTTCGGATACCATCCACGGGGATCGCACGCAGGCGGCACGTGAGGATGCCTTGCGCCGCTTTAAGCTAGGTGAAACGCCGGTGTTGGTCGCCACAGACGTGGCCGCGCGAGGGATTGACGTCAAAAATATCGGCTTGGTAATTAATTACGACCTGCCGATGGATGCGGAGAATTATGTACACCGTATCGGGCGCACAGCGCGTGCGGGCGAGAGTGGCAGGGCGATGAGTTTCTGCTCTGAGATTGATCAAGATGTGTCGCGATTTAAGGCAATCGAGCGCTTGATTAAGCAAACGATTTCGACGGTGCGAGCGCATGACTTCCATGACGAAGCGATCGAGGGGCTGCATCGCGAAGGCATCCCGCTGCCGGAGGATGCCAAGGATCGCCGTCCGGCGCGTGGTGTGCGTGCCTCGGGCAAACGAGTTGCGAAGACCCGCGCGCCGCAGGAAAAACCAAAGGATAAAGATGTCTCCGCAGGCCGAGCCGCGAAGCAGAAACGTGCGGGCCGTCCGTTTCGAGGTTTTGGGCGCGGGCGGCCGTAGTGCCAACTCGATCGCGGTTTGCGCTTGTCCCTGAGTGCCCGCAGACTGATTGATAGCAACGATGAAAAAATCACTTAACCGGCAAGCACAGGCGCAGTTTGATCTGCAGTTGCGCCACCGCATCAATGCGGGGCGAGTGGCAGTGAAAGCGCAGACGGCGTTTTTCGGTCGTCAGTTTGGCCAAGTCGCCAGTGAGTGGAAGGCGGATGACACCCGGGTGACCTTTGCTGACTTTGCGATCTCGGAGAATGTGTTTGCGGCGCTGCGGCGAGATTTCCCAGAGGATGACTATTGCAGCGAAGAGGCGAATCCGCTCGATGAGGTGTTAACACTCGGCGCTGGATTCGCTTGGGTGATCGATCCGATCGATGGCACTAATAATTATGCGCTCGGCTTTCCTGTTTGTGCCATTTCGTTGGCCTTACTGCACGATGGGATGCCGGTGTATGGGTTTATTTACGATTACAGCACCGATGCGTTGCTAGAGGGCGGCGCTGGTTTTGGCCTACAACGCAATCAAAAGACGGTGAATCGCGATCGCATGGCGGCCGATGCGCAGACGATGTTAGGGTTGCATTTTCCGATCGATCTTGAGCTGCTGGATAAGCTCAAGCCCTTACTGGCAAAATACCGCGTGCGCTGCCTGGGGAGTGGCGCGCTGAGCGCTGCGTATGTGGCGACCGGCTATTTGACTGGAGTGGTCGATTTTCGCGTCAAGGTCTGGGACATCGCCGCGGCCTACGCGCTGTGTGCCGGCGCGGGCGTCGCGTTTAGATTTCTCGAAGCGAGTCCGTTTCCGTTAAGAGCGTTTCACCCGCAGATGGATTTCTGTCCATACCTGGCGGGTACGGACGCGGTCTGTGAGGAGCTGCAGTGCCAATTAGGCGAATAGTTCGGGTGCCTGAAAGCGCGGCGATCTGTAGTCCTAGTCTTCCTGGAATCGCTGGTGTCCTGCGCTCTTTTGCTTTTTTAGTTGGACGAGATGGTCCGCTGCGGCGGCGTAGTCTTCAGCTTCGAGCGCAGCGAGTAGCTGCTCGAGTGTATGTATACTTTTTTGCATGGCCGCGGTATAGTCGGCGCGCATGCTGGTTTTTTCCTCAGGTGCGAGTGTGTTTGCCAGCGCCGGGACTAACTCGACCGATGCTCTGGCATGCTCGAGGATGACCTCTACTTGTGAGATATATTCGGCGCGCTGATCGGGGTTGGGCCCACTGCGAAATGCTTTTGATAGACTGCGATAGGCCGCGTTCATTGCCGACATTTCTTTGGCCAAAGGGGTCTCCTCGTCCTCTCCAAAAATACTACCCGTGGTGAGGCAAGCGAGCGAGAGCAGGATGATCGTTTTAAAGTAATGAGTCATATTCGGTGGCGTGTATTATAGATAAAGAGAGCGGGTCTGAAATCGTGGTGTTACAGGTCAATCGCGGCGCCGGACTCGGGTTTCCAAGCGGCATCGATTTTGGCTAGAAAAGTTGCGGGTGGGCGCAGGGCTTTGCCGTTTGAATCCATAAAGCCGTGGCTAGTCTTGCCAGTGGCGAGGAGTGTGTCGCCGCGGCGCACTTCGTAGTCGAAGTGGAAGCGGGCACGTGGTTTTTCGCGCATGAACAGGTGAATCTGTAGCCGATCGTCAAAGCGCGCGGGGCGTTCGTATGCGGCGCTGGCAGTGAGCACGGGCAGGTGCAGATTGCTGGCCTCAATTTCGAGGTAGGGTATGCCGATCTCGTCGAGCATCAAGATGCGGGCGGTCTCGAACCAGATGAGATAGTTGCTGTGATAGACCACATCCATGCGGTCGGTTTCGGCGTAGCGAACGCGTATCTGCGAAATTGTATGAATCATTACGCGGTAGTGTGTGGGCTGCTGTGGGAGGTGTGAAGAATGAAATACGTGAACTTGAAGCTAAGGGCTCACGCGCAGACTTGCCTTGCCGGTGTTTCCGTTGCACGGTGCGCGGATACTTATGGGTAAAACGGATCGAATTTGTGTGTATATTATGGGCTTTGTGTTGGGCTCGTTGTTGGTGGCGATGATCATGAATCGTCGGGCACTCAAGGAAGAGGCGAGTGTCGATCCGTGGGTGACGCATAATGCCGCGGCAGTCAAAGCCGGCGCCGAGGAGCTGCCCGAGGGGCTGCCCGAAGTGATTCAGAGAGGTGAGATTCTAGATTTCGGCATTTTGCCGAGCGCGGCGGAACCGCAAGTCAAGGTCTGGCACCTGAATTTTGCCCAGAGTTACCCGTATGTCCGTGTGGTGGAGCATCTCTCAACCGGCGAATTCTCCTATATGGCGGCCGATCAGATCTTGATCGAATTGGCTGATGGTGTGGATGTGACGGCGCTCAAACCGATGCTCGACGCGCTGGAACTACGTCTACGAATGTTTAACCGGAAAGACCAGATTGCGGTGGTGGGGGTATTGAGCACACAGATTGATGCGGTTCCGGCAACGATCGAAGCGCTGCAGGCGTATTCAGAGCTATTTCGCTCGGTTGGCCCAGATGTCATCGAGTTTAAATAAGCGCTTTTGGTCGCGAGTGCGGCAGATTTTGTCCAGTGCGCACCGTCATTTGGAACTAACCGGGTGAAAAAGTGCCAGAGCCGCGAGATATGCCTGTATAAAGTAACATAGGCATTGACCGAAAAATTCCTTTGCACTTTTATAGCGCGCTTTTTCCTAGAACTGCCTATTTTAGGCGATACCAATTATTTTTATGAGTACAGTTAAAACCGACGTCCAAGACATTAACGAAACACGCAAGACGATCACCGTGAGTGTCGCTGCCGCAGAAATCGCCACGATTGAGGCGAGTCTGATCAAAGAATTCATGCGCGATGCAAAGATCCCGGGCTTCCGTCCGGGTAAGGCGCCGGAGAACATGATTCGTATGCGCTACGCCAAGGAGCTGAAGTCAGAGCTCTCTCAGCGCGTCGTTTCGAAGGCGCACCAAGAAGGTGTTGCGAAGTCTGATTTCGAAATCTTCGGTGTCGTTGATTTGAATAAAGGCGAGATCGCTGCTGGTTCCGACGCAACCATCACTTTCACTGTTGATGTGCTGCAAGCTTTTGAGGTCCCAGCTTACGAAGGGCTGAAGGTCACCAACGAGCCAACTGCAGCCAGTGCTGAAGAGGTCGAGAAGATGTTTGAGCAAATGCTTAGCCAACGGGCCGAGTTCAATGTAGCTGAGAAGGCTGCTGATAAGGGCGACTATGTGCGCTGCTCCTACGAAGGTAAGATCGGTGACGAACTGGTCGCGGATCTCGTCCCTGAAACTCCTATGTATGGCTCGCAAAAAGTCACATGGGAAGAAGCCGGTGCAGAAGGCACGCCGGGTGTGCAAGCGATCGTTGACGGTGTGGTCGGCATGCAGGCTGGCGAAGAGAAGGAAGTCACCATGGAATTCCCAGAAGACTTCAAGCCAGAGGTGCTTGCTGGTAAGACCGCGGTGTACTCTTTAAAGGCAGAAGAAGTGCGCGAAAAAGTAATGCCAGCAATGGATGATGCATTTTTCGCGAGCCTGCAGGTTAAGGATGAAGCTGAGCTGCGTGAGCGCATCAGCGAGAACATCGAAAACCAAAAGAAGGAGCAGAATTCGAATGCCGAACGTCAGCAAATTACCGAGCAGCTGCTAGCAAGTGTCGAGTTCGCCATCCCTGAAAGCGGGATCGAAAGCGAAACTGAAGCAGTGCTGCGTGACTTTATGCAGCGCAACATGCAGCAGGGCGCTTCCGAGGCAGACTTCGAAGCACACAAGGAGCAGCTCCACGAGGGTGCGAGTAAGGCCGCGCATGATCGCCTCAAGTCTCGCTTGATCCTCAGCAAGATTGCTGAGAAGGAAAAGGTGCAGGCCGAGAACGACGACTTTAGCCGCATGATCATGATGCAAGCACAGCAGTCTGGCGAAAAACCGGAGAAGATCGTCAAGGAAATCCAAAAGGATCAGACTCGCATCAACAATATGCGCAGCGAAATCCTGTTGGGTAAGACCATGGATCTGATCCTCGACAAGGCTGAGCGGGAAACAGTTGCAGCGGCAACTGTCGAAGCTTAAGCTTATTTGTTAAAAGCGCTGGATAATCTGCGATAGATCCGCTATGGTCTGCGCAGAATTCTATCTCCATCATCCTACTATTATAAATTATCGTGAGTTACGTTCCATTACCTACAGTCTATGAGCGCGAAGGGCGCACCGAGCGCGCTTGGGATATTTACAGCCGCCTGTTGCGCGATCGTATCATTTTTATCGGCACGCCGATCAATGATTTCGTCGCTAACGCCGTAGTTGCGCAAATGCTCTTCCTACAAATGGATGACCCCAAGAAGGACATCAGTCTGTATATCAATTGCCCCGGTGGCAGTGTGACGGATGGCATGGCGATTTACGATACGATGAATTTCCTGCAGTGTGATATTGTCACTTACTGCGTGGGACAGGCCGCCAGCATGGCAACACTCTTGCTCGCTGCTGGCACTAAGGGTAAGCGCTACGCCTTGCCGAATAGCCGTGTGATGATGCATCAACCGACTGGTGGTGCGACAGGTCAGACATCCGACATCTCGATCGCTGCGAAGGAAATCCTTCGCTGGCGTGCCCAGATGAACGAGTTACTCGCCCACCACACCAACAAGACCGCTGCTGAGATCGCGTCTGATTCAGACCGCGATTTCTATCTCACCGCCAAGGAGGCGATGGAATACGGGATTGTCGATAAGGTGATCGAGAGTAAGCCTAGCGCATAATAATCTAGAACAGAGACTTTTACACTAGTATGGCAAAATCCACACGGATGACTTTTTGCTCGTTTTGCGGTAAAGCGCAGAATGAAGTGCGCAAGATGATTGCAGGCCCAGCGGGTGTGCATATCTGCGATTCTTGCGTGACTGTGTGCAAGACCATCATTGAACGCGAACTTTCTGGGGCTCCCGAACAGGGCGAAGTGAGTAAGGCAGAGGTTGCTGAAGGAGTCAGTAGAAGTCTTTTCAAGATGCTCAGGCCAGCCGAAATTACCGCGGGGTTGGATCAACATATTATCAGCCAAGACTACGCGAAGCGTGCTTTGGCGGTGGCAGTATATAATCATTATAAACGCTTGCGCTCAGAAGATTGTATCGACAGTGCAACCGATTTTTCGGATCTCGACGGCAAGTTCGCCGACGTGCAAGTAGAGAAGAGCAATATTCTCCTGCTCGGTCCAACAGGCACTGGTAAAACATTGCTTGCGCGCACGTTAGCTAAGATGCTCGATGTGCCGTTTGCGATTGCAGATGCGACCACTTTGACTGAAGCTGGTTATGTTGGGGAAGACGTGGAAAATATTGTCCTGCGGCTATTACAGTCAGCGGATTACGATGTAAAAAAAGCCGAGTGCGGCATTATCTACGTCGATGAAATTGATAAGATCGGACGCAAGACAGACAACGTTTCGATCACTCGCGATGTTTCTGGTGAAGGGGTGCAACAAGCACTGCTTAAGATCCTAGAAGGCACGGTCTGTAATGTGCCGCCACAGGGAGGCCGTAAGCACCCGAATCAAGAATACATTCAGCTCGATACTTCGAACATCCTCTTCATCTGCGGTGGTGCATTCGTCGGGCTTGATAAGATCGTCCAGGGGCGTATTGGTTCGAAAGCGATGGGCTTTGATACCCAGCACAACCTCCGCATGGATGAGGTGCCTCTGAGTGAGTTGCTCCGCGACACACAGCCAGAAGACTTGGTGCACTTTGGTATGATACCTGAGTTTATTGGACGGTTGCCGATGGTTGCCGTGCTCGATGAGTTGAACCGTTCCGATTTAGAACACATCCTACAGAACACAAAAAATTCATTGCTCAAGCAATACGGTAAGCTGTTCTTGATGGAAGGTGCGAAGCTACATTTCACACGCGATGCCGTCGCAGCAATCGCGGATAAAGCGATTGAGCTGAAAACCGGTGCGCGGGCACTACGCGCGATCATGGAGCGGATCATGCTCGATGTGATGTATGATTTACCGCAAACTGAAAATGTCGATGAGGTGGTGATTAATCGCTTGGTCGTCGAAGAACGCGGCAGGCCTAAGATTAAATATCACAAGGCAGCTAAGGCAACGAAGCCAAAGGCTGAGCAATCTAAAACGACTAGCTCCGCTGACGCCGCTTAGTCGCACGCCAGATGCTTGTCGTATTGTTCGCGGCTAGATGATTGCGCTGCCACCTCAGGCAGCTGTATTCGAAAGTATCGTGTTTAGATGCTTATAGCCGACCAGCTTTTGGCTGTCTTCATCCCAGAGCCGCAGCTTGAGTGACTTCAAACTGGTGCGCAGTGTGAGTTCTGGCACTTGCTGGAAAAACGGCTCGGCATTGTGGCATTGCTCCAAGGAATAATTGGGGATGCGAGAACTCAGGTGGTGAATGTGGTGATAGCCGATGTTACCCGAGAACCATTGCAGGATTTTGGGTAGTTTGTAGAACGAGCTGCCTTGCATGGCGGAGAGTGTGTAGTCCCACTCTTCGCCACTGCGCCAATAAGTGTCCTCGAACTGATGCTGCACATAAAACAGCCATACGCCGAGTGTGCCTGCGACCGCGGTGACAGTTAGTTGTATGAATAAATAATTCCAGAAACCAAATATGGTACTCATGGTGATCGCATAAACGAGAATAGTTGCATTCATTGCCGATACAGAGCGCTTATCGAGTTTACTGGCGTTACTGTAAGCGACGCGTTGATAAAATAGGAAGAGGCCAAGTGGAATGAGGCCGAAGAGTACAAAAGGGTTGCGTGTGAGTCGGTAGCAAAAGCGTTCCCAGCGCGGGGCTGCTAGATATTCGTTGACCGTCATTGTCCAGACGTCGCCGATGCCGCGTTGGTCGAGATTTCCAGATGTGCCGTGATGGACGGCATGTTGCCAGCGCCAATGGCGATAAGGCGTCAGGGTAAGCAGGCCTGAAATAAAGCCGACGATATTATTGGCTTTTTTTGAGCGAAAGTAGGAGCCATGGCCACAGTCGTGAAAGATGATAAAGACGCGGACGAGAAATAACCCAGCGAGGATTGCAAGTGCGATGGTTAGTGCCCAAGAGATTGTCATCGTAAAATACATGAGAGCCCAGAGACTGATGTAGGGGATCACTGTATTGGTGATTTGCCAGACGCTTTTCTTCAGGCAAGGCTGTTGGTATTGCGCCACAATCTTACGCCATGAGGTTGGAGCCTCGACCTGTTTGAATGGGGAGGGGAGTGCTTCGTCTGAAACTGAATGATGGGTTGGGGTGTCCATTTTATAAGTGACAGGTGAGTATATTAAAGAGACTGCAAATGGAAGTTTTATCTAAAATTTTAAGGGCTTGTTGCTCGGCGATACGCATGCCTGCACGGTCGGTTTCGTTACGATCATCGTAGCCAGCTAAATGAAGCCAGCCGTGTACTAGGTAGAGACTCAGTTCGCGGCTAAAGGGTTCGCCGAGCTCTTCGGCGCGGCTGCGTGCGTGATCGACCGAGACGATAATTTCGCCCGCCGACTCCATCTCACTGTTGGCGGGAAAGGTAATGACGTCGGTGGCGCTGGGGTCATCCATGAAGTCGCCATGTATTTGACCGATAGTGGCATCAGTGACGAACACCACGGAAAGCTCGCCTGGCGCAATTGGAAATGCACCCGATGCTTCGAGGGTGCGGTATAGTTGCTTGGCCGCTTCGATCGGGTCGGCGAGTAGCTTATACTGGTTGCTTATTTCCAGGTGGAGTCGACTCATGATCTTGAGGGGATAGATTGCTTTGGCCTTTGCTTACATTCTTATCGTTGATCGCCTTGGGATACTCCACCCGGGAGTGTAGCATGTTGAGCAATGTGTAGGTAAAGCTGCTACGGATCGCGTGTAGCTCCTTAAAGGTTAGTGGACATTCGTCGAGTTGACCGTCCTCGATCCGGCTTTTGAACATGCGATCGATGAGTTCCTCGATCGCGGGTTGAGTGACTTTTTTTAGGCTGCGGCTGGCTGCCTCGACACCATCAGCAAAGAAGATAATCGCACTTTCTTTAAAGGCGGGACGTGGTCCATCGTAGCGGTAAGTGCTTTCGTCTACTTTCTTGCTCTCCTGTGCCTTCACTTGTTTGTCAGGAAAGGGTGGCTTGCTATACTTGTTCTGTTGATGTTGCGCTTGGTGGTAAAAGTATTGGATCAGCCCAGTGCCGTGGTGTTGACGAATCACATCCATAATGACGCGGGGCAGGCTATGTTTGCGGGCGAGCTCGACGCCCTCCTTAACGTGAGCCTTGATCACCAGTGCGCTCATTGAAGGATTTTTTTCTTCGTGTGGATTGACGCCGCCTTTTTGGTTCTCGGCAAAATACTCAGGTTTGACCAGCTTGCCAATGTCGTGGAATAGGCAGCAGACACGGCAGAGTAGGGGGCTGCCGCCGATTGCTGCGGCCGCGTTTTCTGAGAGGTTGGCGACCATCAAGCTATGGTGATAAGTGCCTGGCGCTTCCATCTGCATGCGGCGCAGCAGCGGGTGATTGAAGTCGGTGAGCTCGAGTAGTGTAATCTCGGTGGTGATTTTGAAGATCTGCTCAAAAATGGGCAGTAGGCCGACTGCCAGCACACCGGAAAGCGCCCCAACGATAAGCGCAATCAAGGCTTGTTGACCGACAAGGCCAATGGAGAGATGGCCAATGAGACCAAGCAGCGCACCAGAGATTGCCGCGGTGACGCCTGCCATTAGTCCAGCTCGGACGAGCATGGAGCGCTTGCGAATATGCGCCGAGATGAAGCTGCCGACGACGCCCGACAGAAAGGCGATCAGCAGGAATTCGACGGAATTATCCTGAATGATACCGAACAGCACCGCAATGATCAGTGCAGAGATCACCGCGGGGGCGGTGCCGACCAGCACGGCGACGATCATCGGCGCCAGCGCATAGGGGGCAACGTAGGGTAGCATGCCCAACGAAGGGCGATTGTTGAGGAGGGCTATATCGCCGATTTCCATGATCAGGCGGATGATAATGAGATTGAGTAAGATGCTGACCGCGGCAATCGCGATCGCGCGATTACGCTTATGGAAATTGCGCAATCCTTGCTTCACATAGATCATCACAGCGACGAGAAGAATGAGGGTCAGTGTCAGGCGTTCGAGGAAGAGTGGATTAAAGACAAGGGAGTCTCCACCGCGAGCAAGCTCGGCATGGTGGTAGGCTTGCAGGCACTCAATATCAATTTCACTAATAATGGAGCCGGGCTCGATCAGAGTGTCGCCTTCTTTAAAGATAATTTTCGGTGGATCGATGTCGCTAATCGCGCGCTCAATTGCGCGGGTTGTGCCTGCTGCGCTGTATAGTAAGTTCGGCTGTAGCCCGGCTCTGAATATGTCAAACAGTGTGCGGGCCTTGGCTCGATTGCCCGAGAGTGCATCGAGCCGAACACGTAGTGCTATCAGTGCATCATCATACGAGCGCGATGAAGGTAGATTGTAGCGTCCTTCCTCATCGATTAACTGAATGACGGTCACTTGTGCTGAATGACCACCTGCCTTAAGGTTGGAGTAGATGCCGTCGTCATAGAGTGATTTGAGCACATTGAGTGCGTCGTTAGTCAAACCAGAGCGTTCCTTAGGGTTGGTTTGAGCGGTAAATGACGTGATTGTTTCGGGGGCGATCTCTAAACCGGTTGCTTCAATCAGTTGTTTGGCGGTGGCTTCCAGCTCCGCGGTGACAACTGCTTGACCTTTGGCTTCGTGATCAATCAAGGTCTTGGCAATACTGGTATTGAGGTCGTTAATGATCGCACGAAAGTCATCGTAGGGTTGAAAGGTGCGTTGAAACACTGGAGGCACTTGTGCTCGCACAGCTCGCACCTGCTCTTCTAGCAGCACTTGGCTATTCAGCTCGAAGGCAAATTCGGCAACGATACGTGATGAGGCTGGCTGATTGAGGATAACCTGTGGGCCTTGAGGCTTTTGACCGAGAAAGCAAATGATGACGACGAGTGCGGTAAACAGGAGGAAGAGCCCAGTCTCGACGATGCGACTGGTTTCAAAGAAGTGTGAGGCGCCGATTCGCTCAGCCCCACGTCCCGCGTGTTCTTTTTTAAGGGGGAGTTGTGCGGCTTTTGCTTTGCGGGAGGATTTTTTTTTGAAGAATGCGGCCATGGGCTGTTTTTTCTAAGGGATTCAGTCGGTAAACTGTAGGCTTCGAGTTATGCTGATATATCGTGGGGGAAGGTGATGATAATCGGCAATCATTCTGCACTGCGGACGTAGGCATTGATAATATTTTGGACCAGAGGGTGTCGTACCACATCTTGCCCGTCAAAGTAGAAGAGTCGCAGGCCTGCGATGTTCTTGAGCAGCCGTGCGGCTTCTTTTAGGCCAGATTGCTTGGCCTTCGGTAAATCGATTTGAGTGATGTCGCCCGTGATGACCATACGGCTACCGTCTCCTAGGCGGGTGAGAAACATCATCATTTGCTCGTGAGTGGTGTTTTGCGCCTCATCGAGCACGACGAAGGCATTAGCGAGGGTGCGGCCGCGCATGTAAGCGAGTGGCGCGATTTCGATGATACCGCGCTCGACCATCTGCATGGTCTGTTCTTTACCCATCATGTCATGCATCGCATCATAGAGCGGAGTGAGGTAGGGCAGTATCTTTTCCTGTAGTTCGCCAGGCAAAAAACCGAGCGCTTCGCCTGCTTCGACTGCGGGCCGAGTGAGGATGATTCGCTCGACGTTGCCCGCTAGGAGCTCTTTTAGCGCCATTGCCATAGCGAGGTAAGTCTTGCCAGTGCCGGCGGGGCCGATACCGAAGATCACTGTATTCTGGTCAATACACTGTAAATAGCGCTTTTGATTGAGTGTTTTGGGGATAATGCTGAGACGTTTGAGCTTAATGACCAAGGGGTTACTGTAAACCTCGCGCAGTTCGTTAGATTTACCTTCAGCGATACAGCGCAACGTGTAGTGAAAATCGGAAGTGCGGATGCGGATACCTTGCTGGTGCGCGATATCTAGGAAGCGAAACAGATCTTGGAGCTGCGCGATACCTGCGACGGAGCCTTCGACGCTGACCCAGTCGTCGCGGCTGGCGAGCACGACATCGAGCATGCGCTCGGCTTCGATCAGGTTGCGTGGGTCATTCGCGTATAGCTGACTGAGCAGTCGTGAGCTGGTGAAATGTATGGTTTCAGTAGGCACAGAGAAATTAGGTATAATGGTGAGGTGGTCGGTGTCTAATAAGCACGCGCGCTGCCTTGGGATAAACGAGTTACTCAGCTTGGGTCAGCGATGTAGGCGTGCAACCGCTCCCACATTGCATCCATCGAGTCGGGCAGCACCCGGGTGTTACCGATCACAGGCATGAAATTGGTGTCGCCTTCCCAGCGAGGTACAACATGGCAATGTAGATGGCAGGGGATGCCGGCTCCAGCAGCTTTGCCAAAGTTAAATCCAGTGTTGAAGCCACTCGGCTGCAAGGCGCGCGTGAGGATCTGCTGGGCTTTTACGATTAAGTCCATTAGTTCGTGGCGCTCTTCGATCTTGAGCGCTTCGAGTTCGTCAACTTCTCGGTAGGGCAGCACGAGCAGATGGCCTGCATTGTATGGGTAGCGGTTCATGACGATGTAGTTCCACTGACCGCGAAACAGAATGTATTCCTTTTGATCATCGCCGCTTTGGTGAATCTGAGTGAAGGGGTTTTCGCCATTATCGGGATTCTTCGGTGCAAGAATGTAGGGCATCCGCCAATAAGCATGTAGGCCCGGCATGGATGGCGGAAGTTGCGGCGAAGGATTATCGGAAGCGGTATCGACCATAAATATGATTCATAATAGTAGGGTGCTATCTCGATGCGTCGATTATTTATTAAGGTGATTTTTAGTGGTCTTTTAGTGGTATTGTCGGTTGCTGTGAACTTTTTGAGGGTTGCTTTTGGAGGGAGTGACTTTCATAAAATCAATATTACCATTGTTTTATCCCGACCTCTTTTGCGCGCATCGTGAGTGATTCAACCCAAGTTTTTAGTTTTAAAAAGTTAACTCGAGATCAACTCGTTGCGATCGGCATGTTGCTTGGCTTTGCACTCTACACGGTATGGGATCAATTCTTTTGGTGGGGTGCGCGTGAGGATTACAGTTTCGGCTATTTGGTGCCCTTCTTTGCGATCTACGTTATTTACGACCGCTGGCCAGTGATCCGCAGTTATTTACAGCGTGGCGAGGCTCCGGAAGTGCTTGCCCCACCTGTTGCTCCAGTCGCCACAGGCCTGACGCAGTTATTTGAGTGGATCGCGTATGCAGTGTTTCTCGCCGGATTGAGTCTCTTCGCGATCGGTGCGTTACTACGCTCGGTTACCGGGCCGCAAAATCCAGCTTCGTTGGCGATTGCTGCTGGCTTCGGTGGCTTACTGCTCAGTGTGGTCTTTATTATGACGAAGGAGCGGGTTGATGGTCAGTCGCTGTCGTTGAGGAGCCGCTTGATGTTGACTGGATTATTTTTATTTCCTGCCCTGATCTGGCTGATTTCAGCGCCGATGGTGTCGGTGGTTGAAACGGAGATTCGTGTGTTTTTGCTGACGAAGGTGACGATCGTGGTGTTTAATATATTTGATATTATAGGCTATGCGATTGAGCGAGAGGGCAATGTGTTACTTCTACCTGAGGGGCAAGTGGGCGTGGAAGAGGCGTGTTCCGGCATTCGTTCGTTGACGGCGTGTTTGTTTGCCGGCTCGTTTTTGGCTGCGGTGTTCCTAGATCGTTTCTGGAAGAAGGTCCTGCTGGTTGTCGCAGCGATGGGTTTTGCGGTACTGACCAATTTGATGCGTAGCCTATTTCTAACCTTGTGGGCTTATAATTATGGCTCTCAAGCGATCGATGCGCATTGGGTGTTACCCTTGGTTGGTGATATTGGCAGTGTGCATGATGTGACGGGGTTTGCAATTTTAGGATTTACCTGCGTCGGACTTATCCTGTTGCTGCCGATTTTTAACTTTAGCCTGCAGGATTTGGATGATTCGGCTGAGGTGCCGCCTATTTTTTCTGAGGACGAATAGAGCCTTGGCGCTGCCTGGTTTAGATGCTCAATGACACGTGGTGTGGCGATTGCCGGTGCACATAGTTGACGTCTGCTCGATTCCGACTTCTATTCAATTTTAGTGAACGACCCGAACCGAGATTTTAACGAAGTCATCCATACCATTCGTAAGGATGATCCACGCTATGCGCGTGGTGCGTATTACTTCTTGAGGCAAGCACTGGACTTTAGCTTGAAGGAAATGGCCAAGCAAGGCGAGCTGAACCAATCCAATCACCTAAGCGGCCAGCAATTGCTGGAGGGAATTCGGCTCTATGCCTTGGAGCAATACGGTCCGATGGCGCGTTCCGTGTTGGAATCTTGGGGGATTACCAATTGCCGAGATTTTGGTAATATCGTATTCAATCTCGTCGCTTGTCGGGTGCTTGGAAAAACCGATCAGGACAGCCCCGAGGATTTTAATGTCGGTTACGATTTTAAGAGCGCCTTTGATGCGCCTTATGCACCCTCGATCAAACCCACGATTAAGCGGCCTCGTTTGGGTTAAGGCGCTTTCGAGGAGTCGGCCTCGGTTGTTGCTGAGGAGGAGCTGATACTTTTGGTTTGAGCGGCAAAGTCTTCTTCGCTCTGTTCGACTTGTGCTTCGCGTTCTGTTAGAATCATAGATTGCTCCACCAATGTATTCTCGCATTCTTCGACGTAAAGCTCACGTTCGCGGAGCATTTTACGAGCTTCTTTGAGTGAAGCATCCTGTGCATCCAATGTTTTTTTGAGCGCATCCAGGGCTGACTTCGATTCGCTGGAATTAGAGGTGTCATCCTGCCTGCTGGGGGAGGATTCGATGATTTGTTTGCGCGCTTCTAGAAGGGCTTCTCGTTCGTTTAATTCGAGCTCGCGCGCACTACATTGTTTTTCTCGTTGATTGAGCAGTTCTTCGCGATTGATGATGTCGGCCTGTAACTCAAGTAAATATGCTTCCATGTCCTGTTGCCCGGCAGGTGATGCCAATGCGAACTCATCCATTGGATTCATCAAAGGCTTAAAAGCTTGATGGCCTGGAGATTTGGTCGCGACAGCCATGGCGGCTTTTAAGCTTAGTTGGTACTTGGGCACCCGTTTGGGCGCGGGTGGTTGGAGAGGCATGTCCTGCGGTTTCATGTAGAATGGGGTAGAGTCTTTGAGTGAATTGTAACAGCTGAATAGTGAAAGAATTCGACTGTAATATCAATGCTTGAGCCAAGTATTTGAGGGTAGAGCAACGAGTTAAACAAATTTATAACATTAACTAGAGGTTGCTCCCGTCACTTAAATAGAGTGTTTCCTTGGAAACTTAGTATCGAAATCGTGATACGAACCGAATTACTGTCACCGAATATATGGATTTTCCCACCAATCATTTTTCTGCCGCCGCATCCCAAGATATTATCGAACGCCTCTTCAAGGCGCCAGTCGAACGCCATGTTTTGGATAATGGGCTCACGCTCGTCCACCGCCCTGACTTCTCCAGCGAAGTGGTCTCGGTGCAGGTATGGGTGAAGACCGGCAGCATCCATGAAGATGAGCTGATCGGCTCTGGCTTATCGCACTATCTTGAGCATTTGTTGTTCAAGGGCACTTCGCGCCGGGATGGCAAGAGCATCAGTCATGAGGTGCACGCCATGGGCGGAGGCATCAATGCATACACGACCTTTGATCGCACAGTCTATTATATCGATGCGCCGTCTCAAGCATTTACGCAGATAGTCGATGTGCTTTCAGATATCGTGCTGCACTCAACTTTACCCGCGCCAGAAGTCGAGCGTGAGCGCGATGTAATCCTCCGTGAGATTGATATGGGCGTGGACGATCCCGACCGTCAACTCAGCCAGGCGCTCTTTCGCACTGCGTTCAAATGCCATCCTTATCGGGAGCCAGTGATCGGGCATCGTGCACTGTTTGAGCAGGTCACGCGTGATGAGCTCTATACATATTACAAATCTCGCTATGTGCCTAATAATATCATCGTGTCGATAGTCGGTGCTGTGACGCCCGAGGATTGCTTGCGTGAGGTTGAAGCGACTTTTGGTCACGCCGCGCGTGGTCGTTTAGCTCCAGTCAAAATCGAAGAAGAGCCCATTCAACTGGCAATACGCCGAGAGGATATTGTGGGAGATTATAATATCTTTCGTGGGGGCATTGGCTTTAAGGTGCCGCATTTGAGTCACCCTGATTCGCCGCGGTTGGATGCACTGGCGCATGCTCTGGGTGGCGGCGAAAGTTCGTTGCTCTGGGAGTGTCTACGTAATCAGCAGAAGCTTGTGCATTATATAGATTGTCGTAATTGGAATCCTGGTGGGCGCGGGCTTTTCTGGATTTCATATGTGTGTGACTCTGAGCAACAGGGCGAGGTCGAGAGTGCTATTCACGCAGTGATTCGCGAGGTCTGTGAGGTCGGGTTTGGCGAAGCAGTGGTAGAGAAGGCTCGCCGTCAAGCACTGAGCGGCGAGATTAATGGGCGCAAAACAATGAGTGGGCAGGCCTCTCGCTTGGCCACTGGTGAAGTGGTAGTTGGTGATATTCACTATGGTCGCCGCTATTTGAAGCGTTTGCAGGCGGTGACGCCTCAGGATTTACAAGCAGTCGCGAACACGTATCTGGTCGAAGAGGGCATGTCGGCAGTCACGCTTGGACCAAAGCCAGATGCATCAGTGACTCCGTCCGAAAGTATCGCCGAGGTCTTGTCACTGGATCCGTTTGAGTTGGTCGAATTTAAGAGTGGGGCGCGGCTGTTATTACAAGAAGACAAGCGTCTGCCAAAGGTGCACATTCGCTGCGTGATGCAAGGAGGTCCGTTTTATGAGCCAGCCGATCAGCGCGGTGTTACTGAGTTGATGGCCGAGTTATTGACTAAGGATACCGCGCATCGGAGTGCCTCTGGAATCTCGACGCTGATTGACAGTATCGGTGGCAGCTTTTACGCGACGGGCGGCAATAATACGCTGAGCTTCGCAATCGAGGTGCTGCCGTCGGATGTCGACGTGGCGCTCGATTTGCTCAGTGATGCTTTAATATGTCCGATTTTTGACGAGGCGACATTCCGCACCGAGCTGGAGGCGCAGATCGCTAACCTCAAAGAAGAGGACGACGAGATTCTTGATTACGGCTTTCGTAAATTGCGCGAGCGATTTTTCGGTGAGCATCCGTTTGCGATTGCCTCGAATGGCCGTGTTGCGGACCTGGAGCAGTTGACACGCTTAGATGTGGTCGCGCATTTTGAACGCTTAGTGACTGCGTCGAATGTGGTGCTCGCCGTAAGTGGCGATTTCGATCGGACAGATTTACAGGTACGCCTTCAGCCCTTGCTGGAGTCAGGCATCAGTACGAAACCTTTTACGCGGGATCAAACGCCGACTTATCCTGGCCCTGCTGAAGCGGTTAATGTGGTGGAGGTAATGAACCGCGAGCAAGCAGTGGTGCTGCAGGCATATCCTGATGTTGGCATCAAGGACGAGCGCTATGTTGTCGGAGAAATGCTGAACGAGCTCTTTAGTGGTATGTCGAGTCGGTTGTTCGAGCGCGTGCGAGAGGACAAGGGCATGGCATACTATGTCGGTTCGAACCGAGTGGTCGGCTTGCACAGTAGCATGTTTGTATTTTATGCAGGCACGCATCCGAGCCAGGCAGCTGAAGTGATTATCGAAATCGATGCCGAAATTGCACGTGTTGCGGCAGGTGAGGTTTCTGAGGAGGAGTTGGCGCGTTGTCGCACACGACTGAAAGCGGCTCGGCCGATGGGGCGTCAGACCATCGGAGCTCGAGCAATGCATGCCGCAATTAATCTAACTTATGAGTTGCCACTCGATGACGACGCGGAACACGCCGAAAAACTCGACGGCGTCGATGCGACTGCACTGGCGGAATTTGCCAAAGAGTTCTTCGATGTACAGCGTCAGGTACGCATGATCGTGCAGCCGGCGTAGACGCTCGCGCTCAGGGCCGCTGCCGCATTATGGCCTGCCGAGTGTGTTTGCCAAACTGTTCGGCGAAGTCATGGCCTTGCCGAGCGGTGCTGGGTTGGAATCGTTTTAGCTGAGGACGAAGGCAAGTCAGCCCATTGCTAAGAATTTTGCACAAAGCTGGTGTATCCTGAGCCTCGCCTGGCTGGGCGATGTGTGAGCGTTGCAATCAATGTTATTCTCGGCGAGAACGCGGCACCTACTTTTTGATAAATTTCGCCAGATTAATGACTTCGGCGGAGATCGAATGCTCGGTAGTTTGGTGTGAGCTGCGCGGACCAAAGGGAAATTGGAGAGTTGATCATGTCCATGTGAATGTTATTTTCTGTGAATAAGCCACTCAAATCCCTTGTTTGGAGCGGCTTAAGTGCCTTATGCACAACTTATTTACAACAGTATTAATGTAAAAAAACACTTGACGGGTGGGTTACTATGGGGCGATATGGAGCAAAAGGGGGCATTTAGCTGCATATGGGATTATTGACTACAGGAGGATTTATTGGCGAATTTCGCCATAGTTTAGACGACAAAGGTCGTTTGACGATGCCTTCTGCGTGGCGCTCAAAGGGCGAGGATACTGAAAATTATTTCTTGGCTTTGCCGAGTGTTGAAGGGGGTTCTTCGGCATATGTGCGAGTATTGTCTCCCAAGCGGATTGCTCAATTGGAAGAAACGATTTCGCAAATCAAGACGAGTGACCTCGAAGGAAACCGCATGCTGGTGGAGTTGATGTCGATGGCGCATCAATTTACTTGCGATAAGCAGGGCCGGATCAATTTGAACGAGAAGTTAGTGCAGCATGCTCAGATCAAGAAGGGCGTTGTTCTGGTTGGGATCATGTCCACTTTTCATATTTACAGCGAAGAATTTAGAGATGCAGCTGTGGCTGAAGGGCCGAGCGATCCAACGACTCGTGCGGCTGTATTTCAGCGGTTCGGCCTGTAATCAAAGAGATCACAAACCATGCGTAATATATTCGAAACGATCTCCCGCCAGAATTTCAAAAGCTCCGGTTACTTCAGGCATCCGAGCAGTGAACGTCGGGCGGAGTGGCAGTTTACGAGTCGACCTCACAGTCCATTTCAATCCGCTGACACTGTTCGTCGTGCCTTGCTTCGGCGCGAAAGTGCGCAGCACCGAAAACAAACAACAATCGCCTTGCTACAAAATTGTGTAAATGTGCTCTTTCGTCGATGATGCTTTAAACCCAGCTGCGATTAGTGGCCACGTCCCCGTCTTGTTAAATGAGACGTTGGAACTGTTGGCTCCGCGTGCAGGTGCGAAGTTACTTGATGGGACATTTGGTGGAGGCGGTCACACCTGTGCGCTGCTGAATGCGGCCGAAGCTGTGACGCTTGTTGCCATCGACCGCGATCCTAATGCGCAAGAACGCGCGAAGTTAGTGGCAGATAAATTTGCTGAGCGATTTCGGTTCTATCCGATGAATTTCGGTGACCTCGCTGATTTAGATGAAACAGGGTTTGACGGTATCCTTTTTGACTTCGGGCTGTCTTCCTATCAGTTGGATCAAACTGAACGCGGCTTTTCGTTTCGTTTCGATGCCCCGGTTGATATGCGCATGAACCCTCAAGCGGGTATGAGTGCTGCCGATTTTTTAGAGACTTCCGACGAGGAGGGGCTGGTTCGTGCGGTTCGTAATTATGGTGAAGAGAAACGCTGGCGTCGGGTCGTGCAGGCGATCATCGATGCACGTGGTAGCGGACGCCTACAGCGCACGCATTCACTCGCGGCTTTGGTCGCGGATGCAGTTGGTCCTACTCCACATGGACGTAAGGCAGTGAACCCCGCGACACGAACTTTTCAAGGAATTCGCATTGAGATGAACGATGAGTTGAGCGCGATTGAGCGTGGCCTGCCAGCGGCGTTTGATCGTCTTGCTCCGGGTGGTGTGCTCGCCGCGATAAGCTTTCATTCGCTCGAAGACCGTATCGTCAAGCGCTTTTGCCGTAAGATGGCAGGTCGCCCTGAGCACGCCAATGATTACCGGCCAATCGAGGAGCGCACTGTCCAAGCAAAAATGGTGTCGACCCGCCCAATCCTTCCAACGAAAGAGGAAATTAAAATGAACCCACGTAGCCGCAGTGCCCGTATGCGTGCCATTCGTAAACTTTCCAACGACTAACTGGAACTATCCCATGACTAACATATCCCAAAGGGCCCGAGGCCATATTCTCTTTTTTGTGATCGCGACGATCGCGATCACTTTCGGTAGCGGTTTTGGCATCGTTTGGATGCAACAGCAGATTTCCCGCACAGCAAAGCGCAGCCAACAGGTTGAGTCACAGCTTGCCGAAACTGTACGCAAGCTGCGTTACCTCGACGAGCGTATTGCAACTATGCATCAGCCCATTGTGCTCCAAGGTAAAGTAGCTGGTACGCTACGTCCTTCGTTAGATAACCAAATTGTCTGGGTGCGAGAAAGCGACGGGCCGAGTGGACGAGCTTACGCAATCTCCGAGGCTTACGAAGCATCGATGGACTTGGCATTTCTTGACCTGAGCACTCAACGCTAACCAGCTAATCTACCTTACTATGCATGTGACATCTGATTATTACCGCGGAGGGGAGCACCTGCCAGCGACTCAGGATTCTCTTGTAGAGCATTCGAGTCGCTCTGTTCGTAATACGAAAAACACCCAAGTCGAGCCGCTGCGGCCATCAAACAGTACCATGCGTCAACTCGCTCGTCACTACAAAGCCAGTCGCTCGTCGAAGTATAGCGCTTAGAGGTTTTTATGAGCAAAGCATTCGTATCCACAGCACGTGCAGCATTTGTTTCGACCGCAGTCGCTTTTGCGTTCTGCGTCTTGATCGGGCGTTTGTTCTACTTGCATGTCTGGGAGCAGCAGGAGCTGCTTGAGCATGTTGAAAACAATCGTAAAATGGTACAAATAGTCGAAGCGCGTCGTGGCAATGTCGTGGATAATCGAGGTAACTTGCTTGCGACCACGCATACTACAATTGATCTCGGCGTTGACCCGCAGTCTGTTCGCGAGGAAGATCATGAGAAATTGCCAGCGCTCGCGGCATTGATCGGTCAGCCGCTGGCGAAGATTGAAAAAACGATCAATACAAAGACGCGCAAAGGCTCTACGCGTACTAAAGAAGTGAGTTTGATAAAATGGGCCTACTTAGCTAAGGGGCTGGATGAAGATACTTACGACTCAGTATGTGAGTTGGGTATCAAAGGAGTGTATGGAAACCGCAAATACAGCCGCACATATCCCAGTGGTCAACTGGCTGCGCATGTTTTGGGCTTTGTGAACCACGAAGAAACACCAGTGACTGGGGTTGAGCGTTTCTTTGATTACTATTTGCGCGGTCAAGATGGCTGGCGCGAAACTGAGCGCGATGGTCGTCGTCGGGAGTTGGCTCAGTTTCGTGAGCGCGAAGTGGATCCTACGGATGGCTTGAATGTGGCACTCAGCGTGGATCTCATGGTGCAGCATATTGTCGAAAAAGAGATCGCTCGTTTGGCTACGGAATACGATCCACAGAGTGTCAGCATCATTGTGAGCGAACCATCGACTGGTGCAGTGTTAGCGATGGCGAATTATCCGACCTACGATCCAAACGAATTTTTCAATACTAAAAAATATCCGATCGATTCGCAGCGTAATCGGGCGCTGATCGATTTGATTGAGCCAGGCTCAACGTTCAAGATCGTACCTGCAGCCGCAGCATTAAATGAAGGAATTGTCGATCCTGCAGATATGTTTCAAACTGGCGTTGCACGTGTTAGCTACAAGGGACGTTCGCTCAAGCTCCCAGGTGATCATCATACATATGAGTCACTTTCGATGCACGATATCGTTGTAAAGTCGAGTAATCGTGGTGCAGCACATCTTGGAATGATATTAGGTGAGAATCGTTTGCACGACTATGCCCGATCCTTTGGATTTGGTGAAAAAACTGGTTTCGATTTGGGCGGCGAAGTTTCTGGTACATTGCATCCAGTTAAGAACTGGGATGGTCTGACGATCACACGTTTACCGATGGGCCACGCCGTGAGTGCCACGCCGATGCAAATTCATGGTGCGATGTCGGTGATTGCAAATAAGGGTGTGCTGATGGAGCCGCTGATTGCGCAACGTGTTTTTGATATCGATGGTATTGATGTGGTTCGCTTTTCGCCGAAAGCCAAGCGGCGTGTGGTGTCAACTGAAGTGGCTAAAGTAGTTGCCGATATGTTGGTCGATGTCGTCGGTAAAGAGGGCACCGCTCGCAGAGCTTCCATCGATAATTATTCTGTCGCTGGTAAGACTGGTACGACCCAGAAGATCATTAATGGTCAATATTCTCGCCAACATCACGTAGCTTCTTTTAGCGGATTTTTCCCTGCCGATACACCTGCTTTAGTCATCACCGTTGTGGTGGATGATCCCCAGTCGAAGGGTGTTGGCTATGGGGGCACCGTCTCTGCGCCAGCCTTTCGAAATATTGCGGAAGCCTGTATCGCTTATTTAGGTATTCGGCCAGTCAAGCCAGATGCATCATTTCTCGCTTTAGAACACTCTCGATATGATCGGTCTCGCTGAATTTCAAATTAGCATGCTGCTCTCTTCGGTTAGCTCGCGCCAAAGTTACGCTCGAGCACTCAACGTCGACCAAGTGGACAGTGATCGTCGCTTTCCTATGAACCCTAGTATCCAGGAACTCATCGAAAATATTGAATTCGTCACTCGCAAGGGCGATGGTGATCGTGCAGTGACTTGCTTGATTACTGATAGCCGCCGCGTGGTTCCTGGTGCGCTATTTTTTGCGATAGGTGGTCTGCGTACAGATGGTAATTTTTATGTGGAAGAAGCGGCGGATCGTGGTGCAGTAACGATCGTTACTGAACAAGATCTGGGAGCGCATTTCCCCATCGATTTTATTCAAGTGAAAGATGTACGCGAAACACTGGCATTGGTATCACGTCGTTTTTATGATAATCCCGATGAGAAGCTGCGTATCGCAGGTATCACTGGCACCAATGGCAAGACGACGGTCTCGATGCTAGCACAGCATTTAATTGGTGGTCATGATTCTGTGGGATTACTTGGCACGATTCGTTATGATCTGGGTAAGCGCACGCTGCCTTCATTCAAGACGACTCCAGAGTCTGTCGATGTGCACGCCTTGCTCGGTCAGATGGTGGATAACGGTTGCGAAGAAGCTATGATAGAAATTAGTTCACACGGGATTGATCAGAAACGTGTGTATGGGCTCAATCTTGAAATCGCAGTGTTTCTGAATTTAACACAAGACCATATTGATTACCACAAGACAATGGAGGCCTACTATGAGGCGAAGAAAAGTCTCTTTATAGGTGGGACTGGTAAGGCACCTAAGGTCGCGGTGATCAATATTGATTGCCCATACGGTAAACGTTTACACGGGGAGTTGCCAAATGGCTTACCTGCAGTAACTTTTGGGCTAAATGGGGATGCGTTGATTCGAGCTGAGAATGTACAGCTCTTCGCAGACCGTACTGAGTTTGATCTGATCTGGCCCGAAGGCCAGACTGCCGTGATATCGCCGCTATTGGGTCGTTACAATGTGAGCAACTTGCTTGCCGCACTCGCGATCGGCCGCGCAAAAGGATATGACATCTTAGCGTTGCTGCATGCGTTGCCAAGTTTTCCTGGTGTACCTGGCCGTATGGAGCGAATCAATGCAGGCCAAGAGTTTAACGTTCTTGTCGATTATGCGCATACCGATGATGCCTTGAAAAATGCTTGTGAAATGTTGCAAGAGATCACAGTCGGTAAATTAATTGTGGTGTGTGGGTGTGGCGGTGATCGCGACCGTAGTAAACGTGGGCCGATGTTGCGTGCTGCCTTGGAAGGCGCCGCGACTGTCTTCGCCACTTCGGATAACCCACGTTCCGAATCAGTTGAGCAAATATTTGAAGATATGCGTGAGGCCTGCACGCCAGATGTGGCGCAACGGGTGCTGTTTATCAATGATCGAAAGCGCGCGATTTCATTAGCATTGGATGTCGCGTCTCCTGAAGACTGCGTGCTGATTGCAGGCAAGGGCCATGAGACTTTTCAAGAGTTCGATGGCACCGTAATTCCGTTTGACGACCGCCAAGTCGCGAGCGAATTGATTCGTCTTAAAGCATTTAATACCCAGGAGGCGTAGTGTGGCACTGCTCGCTTCAGTCATTGCAAGTAGGAATTCTGGAGGGAAACGCTCCGTCGTTTCCATTGCTCAGAGTGGCCGAAGCATATGTGTGGCAATGACGGAGCATTGCCCTCCAATCTTAGGGTATTGCGAATCGCTATGAGCCGCTTCGATCCTACAGACATTGCTGCGTGGTCAAAAGGTGTTTGGCTACAGAATGAATTACCTCGTCAAATATTTGGATTTTGTTTCGACGCACGGCAATTAAAATCTGGCGAATGTTTTGTTGCCTTAAGTGGGGGTGCGCGTGATGGGCATACATTTACTGCGCAAGCTGCCGAGTTTGGGGCAGGGGCATTGTTAGTAGAACAACCGCAGGCTGTTTCGCTGCCTCAGTTAATTGTCGATAACTCACTCGTCGCTATGGGAGCGATCGGTGCGGGTGTGCGTCAAGATTTCGTTAAGCCGGTCGTCGGTATCACCGGGAGTTGTGGTAAGACTTCGACTAAAGAGATGCTGCGCTTGTTGTTGGGCGAAAGCCGCACGCATGCGACCGCAGACAATTGGAATAACCGTATCGGCGTGCCGATGACATTGTTTGGACTCGATTCTGATCAGCATGATTTCGCGGTGATTGAGGCAGGTATTAATCAACCTGGTGAAATGGCTGAGTTGGGCACGATGATTGAGCCAGACTTGAGCATTATAACCAATATTGCGCCTGCACATTTAGAGCTGCTTGGTTCGCTGGCACAGGTAGCTGCTGAGAAGGCCGAGCTGACGCTCCGTTCGCGACCCAATGCCCCAGTAGTTCTACCTAACTCAGTCTTTCAGTATGCGCCGTTTGCAACCTGTGCGGAGCGGGCACTAGTACTTGGAGTCGAGGGCGAGGAAGTATCATCACACGCGTCCCGTGTGATCCGTTACCGTCTGAATGTTGCAGGGACGGGGCATAGCATCCTGCAATTAAGCGAGGGTACAAGCAATGAGCGCTTTCAGATAGCAAGTCCGAGCGAGGGGATTTGTGCGAATGCCGCTTTGGCGATTATTACGGCCCGTGAGCTAGGTATTACGGACGCTGTGATTCGTGAGCGTATTTCGGCATGGCTGCCATCCTCAAGTCGAGGACGTATTGCAACTCAGGGTGCGCAGACTTACTATATCGATTGTTATAATGCCAATCCGGCGTCGATGAGAGATTCGCTAGTGGCATTTTGCCGCACCATGTCCCCCGAGCGGGCGCGTTGCTATGTACTGGGGGTAATGAATGAGCTAGGCGCGGAGTCGGTGGCGTTACATCGAGAGGTTGGGCGGCAGCTTCGGTTGCGTGCTGAGGATCGGGTGCTGTTCGTTGGATCAGATACACTTACGCAGGCATATACCGACGGTGCGATTGAGGTAGGGGCTGAACCTACACAGCTTTACTGCTCCACGGATGCCGAAAAAATGAAATCTTTCATTGCTGATTTTGTCGGAACGCTCTTTCTGAAGGGTAGTCGTTCCTGCGCCCTCGAAGAACTTTTACCGCTGGAATTGCGCTGATTTCAGATCTTAGACTCTCACTATTTAACAATGCTCAGTTATCTCGCCGATTTTGAAGCCTACTTTGGGCCACTCCGTCTTTTTCGTTATCTTACCTTGCGAGCGGCATTTGCTGGGCTGACCGCTATGGGTATCGGCTTCATTATCGGGCCTTGGTTATTTGCAAAGCTTCGCGCGTTGAGTGCTAAACAGTCGCTGCGCACCAAAAATGAGGTGGGTGAATTGGCGGACTTGCATGCTTCGAAATCGCAAACGCCGACAATGGGTGGATTGATGATTTGTGTTGCTGTGATCGTCAGTGCGGTGCTGTGGGCACGACCGAATGTATATGTGTATACCGGACTGCTAGTTTATCTCGGCCTGACGGTGATTGGTTTTATCGATGATTATTTAAAAGTCGTCAAGAAGAACAGCGATGGGCTTTCGGGCCGATGGAAGCTGGCGGGGCAGGCCTTGCTCACTATTGTGGCGTTGCTATTATTGCTGACGTATCCTGAATCTACCGAGCGTATGCGCGAGTTATGGGTGCCGTTTTATAAGGAAGTGCTGTGGTCGCAAATGTCACTGCTCTTTCTGGTGCCGTTCTTATTTCTAATTCTCGCAGGTTCGAGTAATGCGATTAACCTGACCGATGGAGTTGATGGACTGGCGATTGGTTGCACCGTAACGGCTGCCATGGCGTTTGCGATTATGGCCTATGCGGCGGGTAATACGATCATCGCCGATTATTTATTTATCAGCTACATTCCTGGTGCGGGTGAGTTGGCGGTAGTCTGCTCTGCGCTGCTCGGTGCGAGCCTCGCTTTTCTGTGGTATAACTCACATCCCGCTGAAGTCTTTATGGGCGATACCGGTTCGCTGGCGCTCGGTGGCCTAATCGGGATGATTGCCTTTATGGTGCATCAACCGCTGACTCTGATTATCGTAGGTGGTATTTTTGTGATGGAGGCGGGTTCGGTGATCCTGCAGGTCGGTTCCTTTAAATTACGCAAGAAGCGTATTTTTAGAATGTCGCCGATACACCATCACTTTGAGCTTAAAGGCTGGCACGAGAACAAGGTCGTGATTCGTTTTTGGATTCTCTCGCTAATTTTCGCCATGGCTGGATTAGCGACCCTAAAGCTACGCTGATTGACAAAACCACGGTATCGGCGTCGCAGCTCAGGTCTTCTCTCGCCCACGGCGTATTATGTTGTGGCGCGATGACTCGCTTCGCCAATTACTTTGAAGTTTTTTGAGCTTGATTAACAGGTAGAGTGCTTCTTGACCAGATTCTCCTTGAGTGATCTCTGTATTAAAGTTGTTCGAATCGGGCGCTTCGTGGCAGAGACACAAAAAACGGCCACATCCGCAACGAAGTGGCCGCTTGAGGAAAGCACGGGTGATTGCCAGCTTACTCTGACTTGATCAGGATTTCTTTGGCACTTAGGCCTTGTTTGATCATCGGTAGAACGTGTTCGGTGTAAGGCACGATTACTTCAAGAAGATAAGGGCCGTCGTGGGCGATCATTTCCTGAATCGCGCCGCGTAGATCTTCGCGTTTTACAACGCGCTGACCGGCAACACCAAAGCCCTTCGCAATCGTGACGAAGTCTGGATAGATCGCTTCGATATTATCTGGGCCGCCGATGTTATCCTTATCGCAAAGGACTGTTTGGCCACGGACACTTTCGTACAGCAAGTCTTCCCACTGAACAACCATGCCGAGGTGCTGGTTATTGAGGATGATCGTCTTCGCGTTGATCTTCTCGATCGCGGAGGTGGCGAGCTCCTGCACGTTCATGAGGAAGCAACCGTCACCATCGATGTTGACCACGAGCTTGTCAGGGAAGGCAACTTTCGCGCCGATTGCGGCGGGAAGGCCGAAGCCCATTGTGCCGAGACCCAGTGAACTGATATAAGTGCGAGGCTCACGGAATTTGAAGAACTGAGCAGCCCACATCTGGTGTTGGCCGACGCCAGTGGTGATGATCGCATCGCCCTTGGTTTCCTCGTAGAGTGCTTCGATCGCTTCTTGTTGAGTGATGTGGCCGCTCTTGTCGTAGCTGAATGGATATTCTTCTTTCCACTTGTTGATGGTCTTCATCCAAGCGCTGATGTCAGGCTTGTTGAGCTTGCCAGCTTTGCAGAGGTCGATTAGGCGAGTCAGTGCATACTTCACATCGGAGTGAATCGCATGCTGCACGCGCTTGTTCTTATTGTGTTCGGAGACGTCGATATCAATATGGATGATCTCGGAGTCTGGAGCAAATTTCGAAACAAGGCCAGTAATGCGGTCGTCAAAACGAGCACCAGCACAAATAAGGAGGTCGCTATCGCAAACAGCCCAATTACCAGCAACTGTGCCGTGCATGCCGAACCAGTACAGTGATTGTGGGTGCTCTGCATCGAATGCGCCGAGCCCCATGAGTGTCGATGCCACAGGTATGCCTGTGAGCTCGGCAAATTCGCGCAGCTCGAGATGCGCTTCGGCCGAGACAATGCCACCGCCGATGTAGAGTACTGGGCGTTCCGCTTTACCGATTAAATCGAGGACGTTGACCAGATCTTGATCAGTCGCTTGTGGCTTAATCGCATCGATTTGGTAACCAGGGAGGTCGACCTTCGCTGGGAAAGTTGGCTTAAAAATAGCTTGTTGCACATCTTTTGGGATGTCGATTACGACCGGACCTGGACGGCCAGTGGTAGCAATATAAAAAGCTTCTTTGACGATGCGTGGCAGGTCTTCTTTGTCTAATACCAAAAAGCTGTGCTTCACGATCGGCAAAGTCATGCCGAAGAAGTCAGTTTCCTGAAAAGCGGTCTTGCCGATAAACTGTTGGTAAACTTGTCCCGTGATCGCAATTAGGGGAATGCTGTCCATGTACGCGTCAGCGATGCAAGTCACGAGATTTGTTGCGCCAGGGCCGCTGGTGGCCATACAGACCGAGGCTTCGCCTTTGGCGCGCGCATAGCCATGTGCCATAAATCCACCGCCTTGCTCCATGCGAGGCAGGATGGTGCGGATCTTTTTACTCTTGGTGAGTGCTTGGTGAAGCTCCATCGACGCACCACCGGGATAGGCAAATACCACGTCCACCCCCTCGCGCTCAAGCGAGGCGACTAAGGCATCGGCACCCTTCATTTCAGGGCCAATTTCGTCCTGTTCAGCACGGTCGATTGTTGTCTCGGATTTCATTATTCTGTGGTGTTTTGTTGTGTTCTTGAAGTGAGGGAATCTGCACCCTCTGGAAAAGTGAAGGACATAGACAGTAAAAAGCATTCAAATCAAGCACGGAAGAGCCTTGCGGGGGGGCGCTGTTTCTTTTCAATATTACCGACATGCCAAAAGTTTTGTTTTTAGGAGATATCGTGGGACGCCCAGGGCGCACCTTTGTGGCTGAGCGGGTGGCGTCACTCAAAGTGGAGCTTGGCGCGGATCTAGTGATCGCGAATGCCGAGAATGCTGCGGGTGGCGCTGGGATTACTAAGAAAATCGCTATGGCACTGATCGCGGCGGGAGTCGATGCCATCACACTGGGCGATCACGTCTGGGATCAGAAGAATTTTGAGCATGAGATCGATGGGCTGGAGCAAGTCTGTCGGCCCGCGAATTTACCAGAGCAGAATCCGGGACGCACGCACTTGGTCATCGAGAAGGACGGGTTTCGACTCGCGATTTTAACTGTGCTGGGACGTAATTATCTGACATTAAAGTCAAGTTGCCCATTTAAAATGGCGGATGCGATGCTCATTGAGCTTAAGGGCCAGTGTGACGCGGTTTTCGTGGAGGCGCACATGGAGGCAACTTCGGAGAAAATCGCACTGGGCTGGTATCTTGATGGCCGCGTAGCTGCCGTGGTCGGCACACATACGCATGCGCCGACTGCGGATGGGCGCGTGTTGCCGCGAGGCACAGCGTTTTTAAGCGATGCAGGTATGTGCGGGCCGTATCATTCGGTGCTGGGCCGTGACGTTGGCCCTGTGGTCGCAAGCTTTCTAGACGGCATGAAGCGGCGTTTTCCAGTGGCTGAAAACGACATTCGGATCTGCGGCTGCCTGATCGACATCGACGCGGCGACTGGTTTGGCAACTAGTTTTGAACGAATCGAAGTGGTCAAGGACTAGGCGTCGATCACCAGATCCGCGTCGCCTTTGGGGGCGCAGCAGCAGAGCAGTACATTCCCTTCGTCGGGTTCGCCCGAGTGGCCCATTGAGTATTCGACTGCGCCGGAGACTACTTTTTGCTGGCAGGCAGTACAGTTACCCATGCGACAACCGTAATCGAGATCGAGGTCGTTGCTCTCTGCGAACTCGAGGATACTCTCTTCAGCGCCAGTCCAATTTAGTTCGACGCCAGATTTTTGGAAAATAATTTTAGCCATGCCTCGGATCGAAGTCGGAAGCGGAGAAAACGCAAACTGTTAATGCGCATGTCGAATAAAGCTGTGAAGTAGCATGGAAATTATGGATAAAATTCTTTACTGACTTATTTCGCAAGTTACGGCAGACTTTTCTGACTTCAATCTTCTAACTCCCTTATATAATTGTCCAAAATTCGTCAGATTGATTATTCTACGGCGCGCACACTACATGCTTATAGTGGCAAAAGTGTGGTGCGCATGACTGGGGATGAGACGCGGTATAAGTTTACCGGTGAAATGATTGCAGGCGAAGAGGGTGAATTCGCTAAAATCGGTGAAGTTCGCAAAGATTGGCAAAAGAGCTCTTTCCCGCTGCCATGGACGGATTCACCTGATGTAGTGCGCCCTGATTAGCTCGACTACGTACTATTCCTTTCGATTCTGTAGTCTCCGCGCTTGACAGGCTGCGTTGTAGTCCGTTTTTTCCTCGCTCTTTACAACTTCCGGCCTCTGGCCCTGAAATCTCCCGAAACCAATAACACTATATGGCTCTTAAAATCCGCCTCCAACGTCACGGTGCTAGTCACCGTCCCTTTTATCGTCTAGTCGTCACCGAAGCTACTGCTCGTCGTGACGGTCGTTTTGTCGAAGTGCTTGGCACTTACGAGCCACAGGCAAAGCGTGCGACTGATGAGCTCAACCTGAAGGTTGACCGTATTGATTATTGGAAATCCGTAGGCGCGAAGCCTACAGATACAGCGGCAAGCTTGATTCGTAGGGCTCGCCGTGATGCTGCTGCTCCTGCTGCTGAAGTTAAGGCTGAGGCTCCAGCAACTGATGTTGAAGCAACTAAAGCTCCTACGGCCAAAAAAGCTAAAGTGCCTGCGGTTAAAAAAGCTAAAGCGCCTGCGGCTGAAAAGGCTGAAGCGCCTGCGGCTGAAAAGGCTGAAGCGCCTGCGGCTGAAAAGGCTGAAGCGCCTGCGGCTGAAGAAACTAAAGCTGAAGCATAGGCTGGTCCACCCCTGATCTTTCAGGACAACCGACCGATTGCACCATGCACATCGAGTTTGATATTTTAACCCTCTTCCCAGAAATGGTGGAGGGTTTTTTATCGTCCAGTATGTTGGGTCGTGCTCAACGCCATGGCTTAATCCGTGCTGAGGCGCACCAACTGCGTGATTGGACTACAGATAAACACCGTAAGACTGATGAAATGCCCTTCGGGGGCGGAGCGGGCATGGTGATGAAGCCAGAGCCGATCTACGCGGCGGTCGATTCGATGCGTCGCCCAGAGTCTAAGGTGATCTATATGGCACCAGACGGTGAGCCGTTGACTAGCCAATTGGCCCGCGAGTTGGTCCAGGAAAAACACCTTATCATACTGAGCGGTCACTATGAAGGGGTGGATCAACGCGTTCGCGACGATTTGATCGAGCGAGAAGTGAGTATTGGGGATTATGTCCTGACCAACGGCACCTTGGCAGCGGCAGTGATGATCGACTGTATCAGCCGATTTGTGCCTGGGGTTTTAGGTGACGAAAAATCCTTGACGGAGGAATCCTTTATGACCAACTTCCTCGGCTTTCCTCAATACACCCGTCCTGCGCAGTTTCGCGGTATGGGTGTGCCAGACGTTTTATTGTCTGGGGATCATGCAGCTATTGCGAAATGGCGACGTGACCAGCAGATCGAAAAGACCCAGCAACTAAGACCAGATATTTTACCAAACGGAGAATTCCAGCAATGAGCCAAGCAATCCTAGAAGACATCACTAAAAATCAACTTACGAGCGACCGCGCAGACTTCAAAGTCGGCGATGGCGTTCGCGTACACCTTAAGGTTACCGAAGGTGATAAGACACGTATCCAGATTTTTGCTGGCATCGTCATCGCTCGCAAAGGCGGCAGTCTCCAAGCGACTTTCACAGTGCGCCGTATCGCATCGGGTGTGGGTGTTGAAAAGGTATTCCCTGTTCACAGCCCATCGATCGAGAAGATCGAGATTGATCGTGAGTCTGTCACTATGCGTGCTCGTATGTATTACATGCGCGACCGTATCGGTAAGGCTGCGAACCAAGTTAAGGAAAAACGCTTGGTCGAAGCTAAGCGCAAATAAGCGTTTCGCAGATATTTTTAAAAAGGCCGTCCCGATTGGGGCGGCTTTTTTTGCGCTTAGGATCCTTGCCAGCAAACGGTTTATTCATAGTTTATCATGGATTTCTCTATATATCTATGAAAACCTTGTTTCGAATATTTGCTGTTCTTTTTGTACTACTCTTGATCGCGCTTGTCGGGGGGTATTTTATACTGACCAATGCCGGCGTCCAAAAAAGTCTGGTCGAGAGACAATTACCTGCAGGCAGTTCGATCGAGTCGATCCATGTGACGACTGGGCAGGTGACGCTCTCGGGCTTGATCCTGATGTTGCCGGATGGCACGCGTGTGGAGGTCGGTGGTGTCGATACGGCATTTGAGCCGTTGGCAGCTGTGTTTGATCAGACGATTAAGATGGGCGTGTTGCAAGTGGAGGGACTGCGCGTGGATCTTCCGACGGTGACTGAGCCGACTATTGCTGCTAGTCGATCAGCGGCAGGGCGTGAGCCTCGCGTTGAGACGGCACCTTCGACGCCATCGGCGACCGAACCAGAAGCATCGACGAATCCGATGGAAGTGCTAAATGCATTGGGGCATTTTGAATGGTTGCTCGATATCGACGAAATCGACTTTGAAGGTGAGATTCATGACGGGCAGGGCTCGATGTACGTGGTGCGAGTCGAGTCGCCGGCAATTCGCCCCGGGGAGTCTTCTACAATCGATGCGTCGCTACAATTGCTGACGGATGCGCCGCTGCCGTCTGGCTTGAAAGTCTTTGATTCAACTGCGACGCTGAGTTTTAAGCAGAAAGCCGAAGGTGGCTTTGAATCGCTGCAACTTGAGTTGAAGACATTGGGCGCGGATACCCAAGGGCAGCAGTTGATCTCAGTGCAGTCGGCATTGGCGCTGGAGGTCGATGACGCTGCGGGTGAGGCAACCGTTTCGGTGACCTTCAATGCCGACCTGCCGAAACCGCAGGTGATTGCGCCTGAGTTGGCAATACTGGGTAGATTGCAAGTTACTGGCAATGCAGTGGCATCGACTGACGGCGAGGCGATGACGCTCAGCGCTGCGAGTTTGACCGGATCTGCTGCGGGTGCAGAGCTGTTGGCGCTAGACTTAAAGCGCAGCATGGTGTTTGGCGGCGAAGCGGATTTGTCGGGCGACTTCCTGGATATTACGATCACAGCGTTGCAGCTCGAATGGCTCAGCCCATGGCTGCCTGGGCTACAAGTCCAATCGCAGGTGCCCGTGTCGCTCGCAGTATCTGTGGCAGGTGCAGCGGATGGCGCCTTTGTGTTGACCTTTGCCGAGGCGCTTCAGCTCGGCCCGTTGACTGTGACTGAGGCAGGTGTGCCGTTGGTTCAGGATGTCGTCGTGATACTCACCCCAGAACTTCAGGTTAGCGCGGCTCAGTTGAAGTATTCGCTTAACTCGCTAAGTGTGGCGGACAAATACGGCTCTTTTATTCATGGCAGCTCCAGTGGCGTGATTCAGATGGATGCGACACGTAATGCGGCCAATCCTTTTGCGGGCATTCAGGCGCAAACTGAGCTCCAGGTTGGGCTCCAAGAAGTCTTTCAGTTGCCCGCCTTAGCGGGCAATGCTTCAATCGTTAGTGGTCAACTATCACTGAATGTGAACGTCGATGCGTTTGCTGATGAGCCGCTGCAGCTGCAAGCGCAGGTCAAGGGCCTACGTGCACGTAGTATGCCGAGCGTGGCGAAGGATTATGCCCTCGCGTTAGCCGTGAAACCAACATCAAAGCTCGGCGAATGGGCGATCGGGGCAGATCTTCTCGCGGGGCCAACACGCCGCCCTTCAACGAGCCTGCAACTCGCAGTTGAGGTAAATCCGAGCCAACAACCGATGACTTTTTCCGCAGCGGTATCGGGGCCACGTGTGACTCAAGAGGACCTCTCGATTCTAAGCGCAGCCTCTACGCCGAGAGAGCAGCCAGCCGTTGCAATGCCAACGTTATCAGGTCCGAGTGCTGTGCGGGGCACAGCGCAGCCTCAAGCGGCTCGCGGCGTTGGAGTTGATGCGTCAGGCACTGTACCGCCTGTATGGGTGATGCTGGATGGTCGTGCCACGATCAGTATCGACGAATTTCGTCTCGAGGCGGGGCAGGTGATTGAGGCGATTGCGCTCAAGGCAATCGTTTCTGAGCCGAAGTTGATGGTGGATCCAATTTCAGCGAAGATCGGCGAGGGCGAGTTGCAGGGCAGTAGCACGCTATTGTATACCTCGTCGCAGGCAAAGCCTTGCAGCCTCACTGCGGATATTCGTTTCGCAGATGTCGATCCCGCGTTTTTCGTTAAACGGCATAAGAGTGCTCCAGTACAGGGAGAATTTGACGGAGTATTTCAGCTGACGGGTGTCGGCGAGTCCTTGGATGCGGCGGTTGAAGACTCCACGGCAACCCTTAAAATCACCGGCGAGGAAGGGATCTTGACCGCGTTTGAGCTGGACGAACGCAAGCAACTCGGGCTCGGTCTTGCCGGACTGCTCGGGCAGAGTTTGGATCGCCCGGGGATTACGGCGCTGTCGCGCACCATTCCGTATTTTAAGGATATTCCCTTTCATAGTTTTGTCTTTGAACTTAGTCGCGGAGCGGACAAGCGCGTGTTGATCCCGCAGTTGCGATTGACGGGAGACAATATTTTGATCGATGCGTCCGGCTCGGTGGGCGCGAGCGGTTTAGATGAGGTGATGGATCAACCGTTGAATTTGACTCTGTCACTGGGAGCAAAGGGCCGGCTGACTGAGTCTTTAGAAACGCTTGAATTGCTGCAGCCCAGCACTGCCGAAGACGGCTTTAGGCGTTGGAATAAGGACATTCAAATTACCGGTAGTTTAGCTGATCCAGATACTAGGGAATTGATGAATATTTTGAATGATGCGGCGCAGGGAGCGTTTTCGACCTCAAATAAGCGAGAATCCGTGCCAGCGGAAGCTGATCCGAGTCAGCAACTGTCGACTGAACTTGTGCCTCAGGCCGAGGGCACTGGCGGCACCACAGCTGAATCAGAAGCGCCACAAAAAAAATCTAAGGAAGAGCGCCGCCGCGACGACATTGAGATGGGCTTGGACTTGTTGAATTCCTTCTTCGGGAATTAAGCAAGCGCCCGATTCGGGCTGAGAGGTGGGGAGTGTGGGCGACTCGCCCACGTTGAGCCGATGTTGATGCCAATGAGGGCGTACCGTCGCTCCTTAGACACAAAAAAAGACGCTCCGAATGGAGCGTCCTTTTGATTTAAGTGATTCGGCGTTCAAAGTTGAGCGTTTGATGTTACTTCGCCATCTACGGCAGACCTCCGTCAACGTTAGCGCCAACGACGCTTTAGCCTTGGATCTCTGCGAAGGCCCAATCCAGCCATGGCAGTAGTGCTTCGATATCTGCGGTGTCGACGGTTGCGCCACCCCAGATGCGAAGACCGTCAGGTGCGTCGCGGTAGCTGCCGAAATCGTAGCCGACATCTTCTTTATCGAGCATGCTGACTAGCTGCTTGGCCTTGGCTGCTTGCTCTTTGGCGGGCAGGGCTTGATACCAATCCGCAGTGATCTTGAGGCAGATCGATGTGTTGGAAATCGTCGCAGTATCCTCGGCGAGAAACTCGATCCAGTCGGTTTTTGCTACCCAGTCGGCAATCGCTTGGAGATTTGCTTCGGAGCGTTCGATCAGTACGGGCAGGCCGCCAATGCTTTCAGCCCAGCGCAGGCCGTCGACTGCGTCTTCGATGCACAGCATGGAGACGGTGTTGATGGTCGCACCGCTGAAGATGCCTTTGATCAGCTTGCCACCGCTAGTCATGCGGAAGATTTTTGGTAGTGGCCATGCAGGTGTGTAGCTT
>Ga0233450_10000738_pt1 | contig 36836 bp, 20 predicted proteins | sample 011ome_30_FD_189956 | JGI IMG/M metagenome (GOLD analysis project Ga0233450, IMG submission 189956) | Coastal salt marsh microbial communities from the Groves Creek Marsh, Skidaway Island, Georgia - 011501CT (spades assembly) | ecosystem: Environmental > Aquatic > Marine > Intertidal zone >... | reverse complement strand
TACAACAAAAAGAGATGAAGACGAAGAAGAAGAAGAACAGTAATAACGATGATGACGAGACTCATTTCATTAAAGTCTCGTCCAAACTGCTCCAAGGATTGCGGTTATCACCGTCGTCGTCGTCGAAATCGGAAGAGGGAAGAACGGTGTCTTCGTCCCCGTCGAAGAGGATGATGAGATTGGAGAGGAAAACCTCGACTTTGATGTTTCCGTTAAAGAAAAGGGTCGGGCTAAAAAAAGAAGCGCATCAACACCCTCGGTGTTGGTCGGCGACATCATCGAGCGGTGAGGACGACGAAGGAGGAGAAGAAGAAGAAGAAGAACAGTTTACGCCTTGGAGGAGTTCTCGCGCGAGTTTCGACACAGAGGAGGAGAAGGAAAAGGATTATTATTCGCGGATGAACGAGGAGTGGTGCGGGACGCAGATGATGGATTTGGACCAATTTTGCGCCAACGTGAAGACGACGGCTGTCGGGGAAAGCGACGACGTCGAAAAGAGCCGGTCTACGACCTCCTTTTTGACGACGGAAAAAATAACCAAGAGACTGCTGGAAGGCTGGAGTTTAGCGAGAGAGACGTGTAGCGAGTGCGAGATGCCCATGATGAGGAGGAACGCGCGTCGCGGAGATGCGCGTTGGATGGACGAGGTCGTTTGCGTCGAATGCGAGGACAGAGATGATGAGCCCCGCGAGCGATTTGGACGTCGTCGTCCCGGAAAACGATTAGCTTTGATGGAGGGGAAACCGAGGCCGCCAGTGGGTACGAAATCATTCGCAAAGTTGTACCGCGGGAGTAATTATTCGGGAGAAGATCAAGAAGAGTTATCGCCGACGAGCGTATTGTAAAAGCGGTACATAGTGTCACGTGTAGTATTTGTAGTGTAGATGTATATTTAGTTGCGTTTGAAAACTCTGGAATATGGTTTACTATCGCGCTTGTCTCTCTCTCTGTGTGTGTTTTTCTTTCTCTCACTCTCGCTCTCGCTCTCTCGCTCTCGCCTCGATGTTTTTGTCGTCGTCTATCTAAAAATGTCTCTTTCTCGTCTTCTTCCGCACCTCCTCATTTATGCCCACCCGGACTCAAACTCATCGACATCTTCTGCTGCTTTTTGGACGACATCGCTTTCGTCGTACTCCTCCGCGTCGCTTTCGTCCGCGATTCCGACGTGCTTCTTCTTCTCGTCGCGAACCGGGAATAATTTTTCGTCGCCTTCACCCTTTCTCATCTTCAACTTCGCGTAGTTTCTTTCGAGAAACGCAACCTTTTCTTCTGCCTCGACGAGTTTTGCAGAGTAAAGCATCTTCTCTTCTTCCGAGTGTGGTCTGCTCACGATATCTCGAAACCTTTGCCCTTCCTCCTCAAGTTCCTGTTTCTCCTTCTCAATTAGTTTTTTTGCCTCCTCGAGAAGATTGTCCACCGTCTCGCCGCCTTCCGCCAGAGGAGAAGGAGGAACCTCTGCAGTCGGCGTTTCCATCTTCGGAACGGTCGAAGAGTCTATAGACGCATCACTCTCTTCGTCCTTGATTTGCCAAACCGCCCATTGGTGTCCAGAGCAGCACAAATCGAACTGTTCGAGTTGTTTCCCGCACGAAGAGATGAGAATGTCTCGCGGTAACTCGAAGCGCGCGCCAATCTTGACAAACACGCGGTTGTTAATCAACGCGCAGTATAAATCTTTCTCGGAGGCGACATTTTGTACCGTCCCAGCCGCTTTGATATCGTTGCGTCGACGCACTTCCATCAGATCGTTGATTTGTTCTTGTGTGAGTAAATCTTTGGCCAACTCGCGCTCTTGCGGTAAAACGCTTTCGTCAGGAAGACCAAAAATATCCGGAATCTTGGATGCAAAAATACACGGCGATCCCGGGTGCGTGAGGACGTAGACGAAAACCAGCGCGGGCGTCCAGTTTTGGAATTTTTCCAAATACGACGCGTGAATGTCAAACTGCTCGTTGGGATCGAAGGGTACGCCCATTCTTTGCGCTTGCGAAGCGTTTGTCAAACCAGGCGGCGGCGTCGGCGACGTAATAAACGCAGTCATCCCCGACATCGTCTTGAGAGGATTGTGCTGCACTGGTACTTCGTCCATCGAAACACCGGCATCGTCGTAAATTTTAGGGATGTCTTGCGCCAAGCGCGCTTTGATTTGCGCTTCCAAATCCGAAATCTCCTGTTCAGATACGTCTTTCTTCTCGTCGAGTAACTCGCGTGCGGTAACCGCGTTCATCTCCGCGGACTCGGCGTCCTTCCTCGCCTTTATCGATTTGACGTTAGATCTCGCGACGACGCGTTCTGATTTCAAAACCGTCTCTACGATGTAATCCATCTCCTTCCTGCGGTTCTCCGCCATAGTTTTCTTCATCCCTTCCATGTCCGTCTTTAACGCATTCACGTCCTCCTCCTCTTCCTCCTTCGCTTCCGATGTAGAAGACGTCTCCATGCTCTTCAGCGGCACCGAAAGAGGCACCGAACTCGATTCGATCGTCCTCTCCGCGACGTCCTCGGCCAACTGCGGATCCACGTTCTCGAAATCCTCCGGGTTAAAATATCCGTCGGTCTCCATATCCATCCGCCCGTTCCTCTTGATTTCCTCCTCGCTCGTGATTGCGTCCTCCACTTTTCTCAAAGTTTCCGCTCGTTCTCTCTCTTCCGCGCTCGCGCTGCTCCTTTTCGCTCCTGCTGCTGCTGCTGACGACTCGGGTTGGTTGTCAGCCTCCGAGCGAACGACGCGCACCACGGCGCATTTTCGAGCCGACGATCTCAAAGGTCCAATCGATCCGTGTTTCGTGCGAACATTATTTTTCTTCAGCGTCGGGGAGTAACAGGTCGCCGTCGTCCTCGTCGACGGGGCGAGTGCGCCGCGCATGATGATGTGTGTTCTTTTATATCTTTGCTTATATCTTTGGTTTCCCCGAGATACAAAAATATTTGTGTGGACGAGATCACTTTTTTTTTGCACAAAATGAAAAAAAGGCGTTTTAGATACGTGCAGTACAAAAGAAGAAAAGACGCGTTGCGCGGACTGCTCTCGACGATGTATATGCACGAAACGTGCGAGCATAAAAGTTGACTTTCATTTGCAAACTGTGGTGTGCGCAAAGAGAACTCCTATAATAAACTAAACATCCTTTCCTTCTTTTTTCCCCTTACTTCGTCTCTTGGACACGAATACCGCCAAGCCCGCTGTGACTACATGCGCAAAAAGCGTTCTCTTTACGAACCCTTTCCGTCTCAACGGCGCGTCCGGTCGCACCGGCAACGTCATGCACCTATGCAACGCCTCTTTTGTCGTTATCTTTCCTTTCAAAATCTGGTCGCACGCTTTAAATATCGGCGCGTCCACTTTGAGCTCGTCGCATAACTTTGCCGCCGCCGGCGCCGTCGCCACGCCTTCCGCCACGCCTGCCAAAGACGCCGCGCGCGACTCCAAAACTTCCGCCACCGATTTGTCCTCCGACGCCACGGCAAAACCAACCGCCTTATTCCGACTGTCCGCGCCAAGACACGTGAGCATCAAATCCCCGACCCCGGCTAACCCGCCCAGCGTCGTCGCGCTCGCGCCCATCGCGATCCCAATCCTCGTCATCTCTCTACAACCTCTCGTTACTAACAACGCCACCGCGTTCACACCAAACCCCATCCCCTCTAAACCACCGGCTAAAATCGCCACCACGTTCTTCAACGCGCCCCCAACGCACACCCCGACGACGTCCGTGGACGGATAACACCGAAACGACGGCGACGCGAAATACCCGCACGCCTTCCTCGACAGCGCCATCGTTCTCGCCGCCATCACCGCCCCTGACGGCGTTTCGTTGATTAACTGTTTCGCAAACGTCGGTCCGCTCAAATACGCCAACTTTACGTTTGTCCTTCGTCTGCTCTTCTCCTTTTGCCGGTACAAAACTCTCTCCAATAAGTGACACGGCAACTCCAACGTTTCCGTTTCGATGCCTTTACTCGTCGACACGAACACAATCTCTCCAAGTCTCGGTATGTGATCTATCACGTCGTCCAAAAACTGTTCCGTGCTTTGCAAAGGTATCGCGTGCACGATGACCGAGGCATTTCGCAGCGCGTCTTCCGAATTCGTCGTCGCTCGAATGTTTCTCGATAACGTAAACTCCGAGCAATGGGTGGGATTTTTGTGCGCAACATTGATGCCTCTTTGGACGTCCTCTCGTCTCGTGAGGATGACGACGTCCGCGAGAGGGTCGTTTCTTGCGACCAAGGTGGCCATGGCGGTCCCGAACGAGCCCGAGCCGAAGACGCAGATCTTCTTCACCATGTCTCGAAAGATTGGAGTCGGGGAGACGTTTTGGCGACCTTTTCCCCTAAAACGACGACTCGCATCACTTCACTTTTCAAATGAACGAGAACGACACCAAACTGAAGGTGGACGCTTTGGAGTGGCGCGTGGAACTTCCGGTCGCGTCCAAAGCTGCGCTCAGAGTACGTTTTTCATCTTTTCTCTCTCTCTCTCTCTCGTGCGTGCGTGTCTTCGCGTTCATTCTTTTCCGTTCTCTCGCGTTGCTTCCAAGAGAGCATTTCCCCTAACTGTGACTCCTCTTTGAAACAGATGAAAGAGAGCAAAGGAGACGCTGTGAGTGCTAAGAGTGCGGCAGATGCGCAGGCGAGCGCGGTGTTGACTTTACGCGGGAGTCGTGGCAGCGATTCGAATGCCACCACCACGAACGTTCGATTGAGCGAAGAGGATTGTGTGAAACTGCGAGACTCGATGGACGAAGCGGCGAAGCGAGTGAAAGAAGTGATGGAGAAGTACGGGGGAGAGGAAGGAGAGAAATAGCATAGCGTGTGTATGTGTGGATGTTTGATAGGGTGAGTAGCAGTAGAGTGTTTGATGATAACCGTGTAATACTAGCGAAGGATAGATTAGAATGAAAGTTTCGTCGCTTTGCGCTTCGCCGCTCGTGCTGGCGGTTGCGTTCAAACGCCTAAGGATTTTTTTACTCGCGTTTGTAAATCGTTCGCCGCGGCGTATATGTCGTCGAATTTGCTAAATAGACGCTTTAAGTGTTTTACTTGGTCGTTCGGAAGGTTGAAACGTATTTCAGATGTCGTTGCCAACGCCGAGCGTTTCGCTTCGACGTCGCGTTGACTCAAACGCTCGCTCGTACGCTTACCCTCTTTATTCATTTTCCTTACCGCCTCGTATTCCGAAACTTCTCGTCTCGCCCTCTCTACCGACCTTTCCAGCATACTCGTCCCTCCGCTTCCAACTTTCGCGCCATCTAAATACACCAACCGCCCTTCGCACACGTCCTCGCTCACTATTTTCCTGTACCCGAAAACCTCGCACACGGGATTCGCAAACTGCCCATCGATCGTTTGCAATTTCAAATCGTACAAAAACAGGAGCTTCCTCAGCGGTTCTAAATCTTCTAGAGTTCGAACCGAGTGCCCAACGAGACTCAACCGTCGCACGTTCACGCAAAACGTCGCGAAACTCTCGCGGATTGATCGAATCGAAACCGCGGTACTAACTTTTTTTGAACACCTTTCACCACTCGGCAAAGAAGTTTTCCTTTCCAACTGCACGGGAACGGTCAACCGTATCGCGTTCGCGCAATCGCACTCGAACAAAAACTCGCGCGCGAACTCTGCGTCTAACGCGAAGACAACTCCTTCTCCTCCTCTTTCTTCTCCCGTTTTATCGTCCTTCGCCTTCTCAAAGTCCATCTGTAAGTGTTTCTTCACGCCTCCTCCCGTGAAAGTGCCCACATTTTTTTCTATTTTTGGCGTCTTTTTGTTTCGCTTTTGGGAAAAAATTTTCAAACTTTTGTTCGTCAAAGGTGTCGTCGCTTTACTCGCGCGCGCGCGTTTAAAAGGTTTCCTCTGAAGAAGAAGAAGAAGAGTCGCACCGAAGAAGGTGCTTTTCTCAAAATGTCATCGTCGCGAAAAAGAACGAAGAACGATCGCAGGGTGGAAACGCTGGACGGTTTTCGAGGCTTTTGCCGATACGTCGGCCCGGTGCGTGGTCAAACCGGGACCTGGGTCGGCGTCGAATGGGACGACTCGAACAGAGGGAAACACGACGGGAAACACGACGGAAAGAGGTATTTCGAGTGCAAACGAAAAGGAAAAGAGGCGGAGACGAAACGAGCGAGTTTCGTGCGCGCGCAGAAAGTCGCGCCTGGGACGGATTTCGTCTCCGCGGCGAAGGAGAAGTACGAATTTGAAAGTCAAGATGCGCAATTGGAGAAGCGATTGGTTTTCGGAGGAAAAGCGAAGAAAACGGACGAAAACGAAGAGGAGGACGTAACGATCGAGTTGAAGACAAAATTGAGCTTACAGAAGAAACTGAACGAGTTGGAGAGGATTTTGCTTCCGAACGCGAGGTTGGAGAGGGTGACTGGACGCGCCGCGCGAACGGAGGACGACGAGGGAGAGGAGGCGAGACCGTCGTCGTCGTCGTCGTCTTTGAACGAAGAAGAAGGAGAAGAAGTACTCGCGAAGACGTTCAACGCGAACGCGACACACGTGGACGTTTCTGGGAACTTGATGACATCTTTTGTCGAGCTCGGGAAGATTGGGAAGTATTTTAGGAACCTTGAAATTTTAGACGCGTCGGATGCGTATTACGACGAGGACGTTGGCGATATCGAGAGCGGCGACGCATCTGCGTTGGCGAAGGAAGTCGCGCTCGCGGCTTCGCAGTTTAGAAATTTGAAGACGTTAGCGCTGAATAAGACGCGAACGAGTTGGGCAAAGGCACTTTTGATTATCGACCAGATGCCGAATTTAGAAGAGTTGAGGTTGGATAGGAACGAGTTGCAAAATATAGCGGCGGTGGACGAACGAGCTTCGCGGAAATATTTCCCAAAGGTGAAAGTGTTAAGTTTGGACGGGAACACGTGCATCAAGTGGGACGATTTATGGGCCTTGCGTTTTCTGCCAAGCTTGGAAACTCTGTACGCGTCGGATTGTTCGGTCGAGCACATCGCGTATCAAGATGATGATGAAAATAATAATAACAATACCAACACGAACGACGACGACAAACGCTTCTTTCGAAACCTTCGAGGATTGTTTCTCGGGTACAATCGCGTGCGCTCGTGGCAATCCGTCGACGTAATAGACCATTTTCCAAGGCTCGAGTGTGTTCGACTCTCGCACAATCCGTTTTGTGAAAACGATAGCGCGAGTCGCCACGAAATCGTCGCGAGAGCAGGTAAGTTACTCTCCTTGAACGCTTCAGAAATTACAGAGAGAGAACGGAGGGAGAGTGAAATTCGATATTTGCGCAACGTCGTGGCGGAAGTTTCGTCTACGAGTAGCATCAGACTCGAAGATAAAGAACTCGACGCAAAGATGAGCTCGGACGAAGTGCTCGCAAAACACCCCCGCGCGAAGGCATTGAAAGAAATGCACGGCGAGAGGGCGTTAGCTGGCGTGCAAACGACAAAAACGACGCAGTCGCAACAGCAGCTCGAATCCAGAGAATCTGGCAACGGTACATCTACAAACGGAGGCGGCGCGAGTTCGTCCATCTCGCTCGCACTTACCCTCACCCGCGAAGGCAAAGGATCAAAAAACCGCACTTTCCCAAAAAACGTCACCGTAGCTCGGGTGAAGACGACGTGCGAGAAGTTATTCGGCATGAAATTAGGCACGAGTACGCTCGCGATTCGCGACCGCGACGAAGACGAAACAGAAAAATATACAGAACTCGAACCGGACGAGGACACCTTAGCGTATTTAGGCGTAGAAAGCGGCGCGGAGATTTTCGTGCTGTGATGAAAGTAAACAGTAAAGAGTGATATTAATAGGTTGTTAGAAATAAAGGAGTTCAAGTACATGCAACATTTACATTTAGGGTAGCAAATCCAAAAACCAAGGGGGGAAGAAAAAAACAGAAAAAACCGCCAGACACAAACAACGCAAAGAAGCAGCGCGCTTTTGTCGTAATACTACACGCACACACACATATACATCATCCCACCATGCGAGGAAGCACCACGCCGGTGAAACCATCATCCGCGCGAGTTACTGATACCACCGATGTCGTCGGAGCTCAGAAAACGTTAGGCTCCTCTTTAGTGCCTCTGATTAACAAATTACAAGACATATTCGCCTCTGCTGGTTTGGAGGAACTGTCGGACATCGATTTGCCTCAAATCGCGGTCGTCGGGAGCCAATCGAGCGGGAAGAGCAGCGTTTTGGAAGCGCTGGTAAGTCGTCTGCTTCTTAAAGTTTTGCGTCGTCTTGCTGTTGTTGTTGTTTGCGCGCGTTGCGAGAAACGAGATACAGTTTTTTTTGTTCCTTTTGAAATTCTTTCTTTCCCCAACGAACAACAGAAACTCTTTCGTTGGTGTTTCGCGAAAAGCGCTCGCGAACAAATGCGCGAGAGATGTACACAAAACTGACCGACACGCGCATCTTCATATCGTTATTACTATTATTATTATTGTGATTATAACAACAGGTTGGCCGAGACTTTCTCCCTCGAGGTCCGGAAATATGCACGCGTCGACCTCTTCTCTTGCAACTGGTCCACACGCCGACCAATCCTCGCTCCAACGCTCCGAGCGAGTGGGGCGAGTTTCTCCATCGACCGGGGGAGCGGTTCACGGACTTCGAAGAGATTCGTCGAGAGATTGACCAGGAGACGAACCGAGTGACGGGGACGAACAAAGCGGTGTCGGACCAGCAAATTCGTCTGAAAATTTGTTCGCCGAACGTGTTGACGATGACTTTGGTGGATTTACCGGGGATAACGAGAGTGCCGGTTGGCGATCAGCCGAAAGATATCGAGAAGCAAATCAGAAATATGATTTTGAGTTACATTAAGAGAGATTCGTGTTTGATTTTGGCGGTATCGCCGGCGAATTCGGATTTGGCAAACTCGGACGCGTTGACGTTGGCGCAGTTGGTCGATCCCGAAGGGTTGAGAACGATTGGGGTGATTACGAAGTTGGACATTATGGATCGAGGGACAGACGCGAGAGCGTATTTGAAAAATGAGGTAGTGCCGTTGAAACTGGGATACATTGGGGTTGTGAATAGATGTCAGGCGGATATCGCGGGAAAAGTGAGCATGGAAAAAGCGAGGAACGCGGAAGGGGATTTCTTTCAATCGAGGAAGGAGTACGCGGAGATTATCGGCCGGTGCGGTATGAAGGCGTTGGGGAACACCGTGTCTCGATTATTGTCCGAACACGTGGCGAGATTGTTGCCGGATTTACACCGAAGCGTGTCCAAGAGACGAGATAAAGCGGCGTGTGACGTCGCGGAGTTTGGCGAGTGCGTTCCTGACTCGGATTCCGCGCAAGCGAGCGTGGTTTTGCAGAAAATTCACACGTTTTGCAACGCCGTCGACGGCGCTGTGCAAGGCAAATCGAAAAATTTAGCCACGGATTCTTTGGAAGGTGGCGCGAGAGTGCATTACGTTTTGCAAGAAATTTTCGTCAAAGGTTTGTGTTCGTTAGACCCGACGCACCAATTATCGGAGGAGGATATTCGAACGGCCATTCAAAACGCCGCTGGGACGAAAGCGGTGCTCTTGTTGCCGGAGGAACCGTTTGAAATTTTAGCGAGAAAAGCCATCGAGAAAATGTCCGATCCGTGTCATCAAGCCGCGAAGTTGGTTTACGACGAGTTGAACACATTGACGTCAAATTGCGTGCGAAGAGAGGTGTCGAAACAGTTTCCAAAGTTGGCCGAGGCTATCGAAGAAGCGACGAGAGAGTTTTTGAAGAACGGATTGGATCCGGCAGAATCGATGATTACGAATTTGGTTGATTGTCAGTTGGCGCACATCAACACCACCCACCCAGATTTCATTGGCGGAGCGAGAGCACTTGGCGTGGCGCAAGCGCAGTTGGAAAAGAGACGAGCAAAAGAAAGAGCGTTTTCTGAACAACAACAACAGAAGCGGGAAGATATGGAGATGTCGGAAAATGTTGGAGAAGAGGACGCGCACGAGTTGACGCCGACGAAGAAGAAGGCGAACGCGATGAAGTCACCATTGAAAATGAAAAACCTATCGGAACTTAATAACAATCACGGCGAGTACAATCGAGCGGACTCATCGAACGAGGCGTCCGCGCATTTCGATGACAAAGAAAACGGCGCTTCGGAACCGAAAATATCGTGGATATCGAAAGGTTTGTGGGGCGGCAACGGCAACACGCCCAAGAAGCCGCAAGACGCGGGGAGTAAAGGAACAAAAACGAAACGACGAAACGACTCGCTGAGACAGTCTATTCAAGATCTTAACGCGTCTGATCACTTTAACCATACTTCCTTTGGAGTTGTATCCTTGATGTCGCCGCCGGGAATCTTATTACCTTCGGAAATCGATAACGACGAGGAGCTTTTGCAAGTGCTCGTTACGCGAACGCTGCTTTCGAGTTACTTCAAACTCACGCGATCAGTTCTCGCCGATATGGTTCCAAAAGCAATCATGCACTTTTTGGTGAACTCAATAGCTCGAGGGTTGCAACAACACTTGATTTCGACTTTGTATCATCCAAGCACGGTGAAACAATTATTGGCGGAAGATCCGGATTCGGCGAGGATGAGAAGAAATGCCACAGATCGTCTAGCGGCGTTGAACAAAGCGATGTCGGCGATATCAGCGTTTCACGCGGAACTGGTTTGATATCAGTTTATTATTACAACACATACACACTATCAATATTATTTATTCTGTGTTTCTCTAAAGCTTTTCGTTCTATTCGTTTTTTTAGCATCTAGCGCCGGTGCGTTTCGTGCCGCCTTGTCGTATGCGTTCGTCAGCATCGACAAACGTTACGTATGGATCTTGTAAACCGTATTGAGATTCTCTCGTTGATGGACGCCTTACTCTTTCTTTCTTTTCTTTCTCGAGCGTTTCGAACATGACGTTACACTGTGCGCGCAGAATGGCAAACGCGTGCGCCAAGACTGCCGACGATTCTACCGCTTTACTTTCCGTCGAGGAGACTACTTTTTTCCAGGTCATTCTTTCTTCGTCCGAACGCCAAATCTGTTTGCATTTTGCTTTCGCGAGCGAATCGTGCGCGGCATGTCGAGGAGGCGCTAAAGTTTCCCACCATTCTTGTTGTTGAAGCATCGCGGCTTCGTCTTTCTTCGTAGCGTTGGCATCGTCATCCCTCATTTCTTCATCTTCATCTCGTTCCTGCTCTTCTTCTTCTTCTTCTTCTTCGTCGTCGTCGTCGTCGTCATCAGACTTTTCCGCCGACGCGTGGAAAGAAACGACATCTGTTCGTCCCATCGCGCCAGCTTTCGGCTGTTCGCTGATAAAAAATGCAGATTCTTCAATCTCGTTGACGAACGACGCCATTTGCGACAAATCAGAACCGACTGTTTTCGTCGCCGCGCGCGTCCAATCGTGCCAATTTGAGGCGCTTTGCGGAACCGGAGCGTCGTATAATTCACACGTCGACGCGAGAATACCGAGCTCACGCTTTATGAAGAGCGTCGACGAATCTTCGTTCGATAATCGTGTAGATTTTTGTTCGATTTGTACGGCGTTTTCTTTTTCACCGGGTGAAGATGTCGTTGTCGTGGGTTCGGATGCCACCGCGTCTCTCCTCTCGCGTTTCTCAAACGCCAATCGTAACGATTCGTAACTTCCCATTATTCTGTCTTTCAACGCCGACTCTTTCTTCCCTTTTTCGTTTAACGTAGTGAGTAACTTGTCGATATCCTCGATGGATTTCATCGTACACCAAGCTTCCTGCTCCGTGCTCGCTTTTGGATCGAAGATTAAAAAGATTGGAGCTTTCGAGTGCACGTCCCGAAATCCGCCAATGGAGATGTAATAGTGCCGTCCATCGCGATCTTTTCCGAGCTCTGGCGCGCGAATGTGCGACTTCACCAGCAATGAATGTATTTCGCGATGAAACTTGTACTCTTCTTCCTCTTTTTTGCGTTGAACTTCACGTTCTTCATCTAATTTACGCTTCTCGATGAGACTTTTCTGACGTTCGGTAACCGCCCGCGGGAGATCCTCGCCCTCTTCGTCATGCGTTGCATTATTCTCTTCACCTTCATTATTAGTCGTAACGTTTTGTCCATCTGCGTCTTTCTTAGCAGTATTAGTAGCAGCAGCAATCTCGCGTTTTCGCACTTCTTCTCGTCTTTTCTGCCACAACTTACTCTTCGTTTCATCCATCGCTTGTACTCGTCGCTCGATGGCGTCGCGCACCAGTTGCGAATCCAAACAATCTTCGCACAGTAAACGCAAAACGCTGACCAACTCTGCGCGAGAAACGTTCTTCCATCGAGTTTCTGAGAGTTTTCGCGCGATATTCAATACTTCGTCGTACGGAGAAACGACCGATGTGTTCACAATCGATTTTGACTTGTACGTGAAATACTGCGCTAATACTTCTTGCCAACTTCCAATCTCCAAAGTTCGGTCCCATAACTCCGCTAATCGATCGTACGCCGTGGTAATGGAGACTCGCAAGATGCGCTCAAACAACGCTCCTAATCTCGCATCCGTTGGATTTGAAAGCTCGTATGAAAGCGATTGAAACGACGGCGGCAATGCGTGCGTAACATCTCGACCTACGTGGTCCATGAATGCTGAAATCTCAATCTCAGCAATCGTCACGTCGTCCATCGTCGCGTTCTCTCCAGTATCAACATCCGGGAATGGTTCTCTGCCGTCTTCATCGGCTAAGCACTTGTCTAACTTTTTCAACGCACCATCTGCGATTGGATTTTCTTTGTTCGCTTTCTCCCACCTTTGCCGGGCCGCTCTTACTTTGGCTTTCTGCGCGTTCGCTTCAGCCTTCGCGCGTTCAATCTCCGCAATCTCTTCCTCGGTGAGTTTTGGCTTCAGCGCTTCCTCTGCCGCCAAGGCTTCTAGCTTTTTTTGCCTAGCTTCTTCTTTTCGATGCTCTTTCTTCTGTTGACTTTCTAATTTATTCGCGTATTTCACGACTTCTTTGTCTTGGGAGTAATCGTACTCGTTCTTTTTTACCAGGTCTAGTTTTTGGCGCAAACTCTCCATGACTTTAATCGCCTCGACGGCGACGTTGGCGAACTTCAAAACTTTCACCCGCTCGTTTTGAATTAGTTTGGGCAGTTTGATGGGTTCTTTCAACGCTAGTTGAGCTTTTTTACGCTTTACGCGCTGTTCTTTCTTCCACTCCTCTCGTAACGCAATCAGTCGTCTCTTCTCTTCTTCGAGCCATTTCCGATGTTTCAGAAGCGCTTTTCGATCGTTCTCGTCGCCTTGAAACGTCTCTCGCTCTTCAGGCACATCAAAAGCTGGTTCAGCGTCATCGACGAATTTCCGTTTCTCCCGTTCTTCTCTCATATACTCTTCTTCCTTAGCGAAAAGTTCATCTTGCATGCGCTCCGCTCTCTCCTGCGCCTCGAACGCGACCGCGATTTGCTTCTGCAACTCCTCCGCCGTTCGTTTTTCGACGAGATTTTTCAACTGCTTCTCGTCGACGATCTCGGTCGGCGGCGGTCGCGTCGACGCGACTTCGTGCACATCTTCTATCGCATTCGCGCTGGTACATTTCGTTGGCGATGGTTCGTCGTTCTCGTTCTCGTCGTACTCGTCCCTGTTCTGGGATTTTTTCATGAGTCCGCTTTGACGTTTCTCCAGCCGAGGCTTCGTCGCGTTTCTTTTCTTACTATCATCAGCGCGGGGAGTATTCTCACCGTCCTCGTCGTTTAAATAACACGTCAACACGTATAACCCTCGACCAATTCGAGAGAACGTTTTGTCTCCCATCAACGACACGACGGTATTTTTCGGAACTCTGCTATTCTTCCAACTCCTCGCTAACCCGTTCTTCTCGCTCGTCTCTATGATTTCATCCACGGTAATGCCGTCCGGTTTATCTCTCATGGCTTCCAATAAAGCATGTCTGCACGTCCCTCGTCGAATGGCGCTCGTAAACCCGAGCGAAGCAGCCAATCGCTGCGTTTCTTCGTCCATCCGCTCACCGTCTCGGATTTCAGCATCCGTTTCCTCTTCTATTTCCATCGCTTCTTCTTTTTCTTTCTTTCGTCGATGTCGCGTCTCTCTCTTCTTCGCTTCCACGGGAGACGGCGCCGGCGTCTCGTCGACGGGAGGAGACGACTCTCGTTCCGCGTGTTGTACTACTTTCGATCGTTTCTTCCTTCTCTTTTTATTCCCCTCTCGTTCTTCCTCCTCTTCCTCTTCCTCTCCTTCCATCATCTCCGCGTAGTTCCTCCTCGTCGCGTTTCGAGACTCTCTTCTCCTCTTCGCGGTCGCGCCGTCCGCCTCCGCTGCTGCACCTTCTTCAACACCATCACCATCGCCCCCATCGTCGCTCTTCTTACCACCCCCATTTTTCGCGACGAACGAAAACGGCAAGTTGAACTTATACACAAACTCCGCGTCCATCTTCCACACTTTATCTCCGCGCGCGTCGAACGTCGCGTGTTTGTTGATGAAGTTTTTCGCTCGGAGTTGGTACTTTTCATCATCCGACGAGGAGGGAAACGACTTCGATGCCATCACCAACTGTTGGAGAAGACTCTCGACGTCTCGCGTGGCGTTGTGGTGGACGAAATGGCAGATATCGCGGAGGAGGAGGTCGGAGAGCATTATTTATTCTTTCACTCCTACTGCCCCGTTTGTTTGTTTTATGCGATCGTCATCTCTGCTGTGTTTCTTCTTCCGTTCGTTGTTGTGCGCGCTTTAAGGAAATTCGCCGTCGCATGCATCGGTTGACAATTTAGGGTTTTTGCGATTTCCTCGCTTTCAGCACACACAAACACAAAAGGAGGAGGAGAAAAAGGAACGACCGCATCATAGAAAAACGTGTGTTTGTTTAGAATAGTCCGCACACGTCTCTTTTGCGAAGATCAAAAATGTCTCGCAATCGCGCGTTTCGATTACTCAAAGATGCGCGTTTACGCGCCTCGGCGACGAGCGTTGGTGGTACCAGCTCCAGAGTCGGGCAAACCGTCACGAGGAGTGCGGATTTAGCGAGGTGCGCTTGAACATTTTCGATTTTTATTCAATTTTACGCAAATTTGCATCGCGCGAACCACTACCCGATGGATGATCCGGGATTGTTCGAGACCGGTTTGCGCTGAATGCGAGTGCTAAAAGTATTCGTTCGCGCGAAGAACGCGTGTTTAGTCAGGGCGCGAGGATGGATCGGATGAATATGCGCGTTGTTCGCGAGATGATTTTCTTCGATCAAACTTTTTTTCTCGTCGGTCTTTCTTCGGGGACCAAATTAAGGGGCAAATTATAAGCTCATTCTTATTCTTCTTGAAACTTACCTTTTCTCGTTCTTTTCTCCACGTTTATCTACTTTTATTCAAACAACAACAGCGCGCACCCGGAAGGCGTTCGTCACGTCTCCTTGCAAATCGTGCAACAACGCATGAAATCCGTCTCGAACATTCAGAAAATCACAAAGGCGATGAAGATGGTCGCCGCGTCTCGATTGAAACCAGCCCAAGATAAAGCGATTGCCTCGAGAGGGATGGTGACTCCGTTTTATAAGTTACTGGGAGATTTACCCGGCGCGGAGACGGCGAAGACGTTGATGGTGCCGATTTCCTCGGACAAAGGTTTGTGCGGCGGCATCAACGGGAACGTCGTCAAAGTGTCGAACGTGTTGTTGGAAACGGCGAAGGATAAAGAGTCAGAAATTTCGATGGATGTAATTGGCGATAAGGCGAGAGGTTTGATGCAACGGCAAGTAGGGGAACTGTTCGCGAACGTGTTGGTGGACGCGACGAAGCAACCGTTGACATTTGGAACGGCTTCGGCGTTGGCGGAGCAAGTGGCGAAGGACAACGAGGGTAAAGCGCTCATCGTGTACAACAGGTTCGTTTCGGCTATTTCGTTCAAGCCAACGATTGCGACGGTATTGTCTGGGGAAGAGTACGAGAAGTCGGCGGAAAACTTGGAAAATAAATTCGATTCGTACGAGGTTGAAGGACCGGATCGTGGGGAGTTTTTGCTCGACTTGGCGGAGTTCAAAACCGGCGCGGTTATGTACAACGCGTTGGCGGAAAACAACACTTCGGAATTGGGATCTAGAATGCAATCTATGGAATCGTCCTCGAAGAATGCTTCGGAGATGTTACAAAAGTTGACGCTCTTGTACAACAGAACGAGACAAGCGGCGATTACCACGGAGCTGATTGAAATTATTTCCGGCGCTTCCGCTTTGGAAGATGCCAAGTAATAATATCACCACGAATAAAGAGAAGAGAAAAATATTAAGTAGTAGCTGAATTGTAATTATGTAGTCAAGTATCTAGTAGAATTTAAAACATTCAATGTCTCGCGTGCTTCATCGTGGGCACTCCTTCGCCGCCCGTTGTCGCCACTTCTTTCAACGCGTGCAAACCGTCCATGGTGTCTTGAACCACTGTTCTCACGCCTTCCTCGATCGATGGCTCCGCCACCGTCGGCGGCGCTTTCCCGTCTAACGCCTCTTCTATGTTGCCCGATAAGATCAAAGCTAAAGGATGCATCACCTCCACCGACTCACACAAGATCTTCAAGCTCGCCGTAATAGGTGCCGCCAAAACCATTCCTGGAATACCCCACAACATACCCCAAAATATCAAACACAAAAGAACCGTAATCGGGTGCAAATCCAAGTGTCCGCCCATCAATTTCGGTTCGACGACGTTTCCAATCGTAAAATGCGTCATACCTGGGAGTAATATCGCCAACGTCACGTGCAAGAAATGAATATCTTTCGACACCAACACGACCGGTAGCGGCAAAACAGTCGCGATAATTGGCCCGACGTGCGGAATAAAATTCATCACAAAGTGCAGCACTCCGAAAACCATCGCCAACTCTACGTTCAGCGCGTAGTAAATGCTCGCCGCGATGAACCCGTTCAAAGTGCTCACAAAAAACTTCAGCAAAATGTACCGCTTAATCCTCGTTTCAATTCTCGTCCATACCCCGCCCGGAACCCTCCTCTCCACTTTCTGTCTTCGTCTCCCTTCCAACAAATACACGACGAAAATCAACACCAACACGACGTTACTCAACAGGTCTAAAACCGCTTGCAACATCGCGTGCGTCGATTGCGCCACCATCTTCGCCAGCGGGATATCTTGCAACTGCGCCTCAATCACGTCCATGTCGATGTTTTTTCTCGACAGCGTCTCTCCCGCTCTGTTCGTCAATCGAACGACGTACCTTTCGTATTTCTTCGCGTCTTGCACCAAGTCCTTCACGCTGTGCGAAATCAAGAACAAAAGAGAGCACAATATTCCTAAACCAAAGAATAACGCGATCGTAATCGACGCTCCGTGTGGTACTTTCGCTCGGTGCGTGCAAAAATCAACCAAAGGCGCTAACGTGTAGCTCATCATCACCGCTAAAACCAAAGGGACGAGGACTCTTTGCAACCAGTACAACGCCGCGGAACTCATTATGATGGCTATTAAGAGGAGACACATCGTCCGTACCTTTTCCGCCGAAGCAAGAGATTCTTGTTCTCTGCTCGAGTCGTCGTTCATCAGGTCAAAGTCTTTCAAACCGAAGGCAGAGGAGGAATAGCGAGGGGAGGCGTTCTTCCCACCGCCATCGCGCGGGGATTTCACGCCGAACATGTTTAACATATTTAGAATGTTTTGTTCCGAGATTTATGCTGATTTGTTTGGGAGAATTTTTTTTTTTCTTCTTCTGCTTTTTTTTACGTAACGGTTTGATGTTTTGTGTCTCTCTCTCTCTCTGTTTTATTTTCAGTATTAAAAAAAGTTAAAATCTATTTGTTCTTCTTCTCTTTCTCTCTCTCTCTCTCTTTCTTCTCTTGTGTGTGTTTTTGTCTCTCGTTCTCTTCCGTTCTTCTGCTACGACTCCTCTTTCTCTCTACTAACTCTCTCTCTCTCTCTTAAAACTTTAATCGTACAAATCGTCGTCGTCGTCTTGCGCGGCGGCGGCGGCAAAGGCGTCGCCAACCGTTTGGGCGCCGCCAGCCGCCGGAGCCGCGCCGGAACCACCGCCAGCAGCAGCTCCGCCTTCGTTCGGGAATCTAAAATCGCCCACGTGGCCTCGGCTTTGTTGTAAAGTTTGCGAGAACGCTTGGTACTTGCGGATGTCCGCGTCTGAAACCGAGCGGCGAGCGTACTTCATCGCCTCTTCAAAGTGCGCCTTGGTGATTTCTGGCACCGGATCGACGTAGTTTTCTTCGTCTTCTTCCATGGCACCTTCTGGTTTTTGCGCCATGGCGCGTTCGCGTTCGATATCTTTCTCGATGCTTTCGCGGATGGCGTATTTGCACGCGCGTTGGCAGATTTCCGTGATATCGGCACCAGAGTACCCGTGCGTAAACTTGGCCAAAGTTTCCACGTCGACGTCGTTGGCAATCGGGGACTTTCTCAAGTTCGCTTTAAAGATAGAAATTCTCGATTTGTCATCCGGTAACGGGATGTAAATCAACTGATCTAAACGACCCGGGCGCATCAACGCGGTATCGATGATATCCGGTCGGTTCGTCGCGCCGATGATAAATACCGTCTTCTTCGAGTTCATGCCATCCATTTCCGTAAGCAACTGGTTCAAGACGCGATCGGCGGCACCGCCGGCGTCGCCGGCGGAAGAGCCGCGTTGGTTCGCGATCGAATCCAACTCGTCGAAGAACAGCACGCACGGGGCGCTTTGCCTGGCTTTATCGAAAACCTCTCTGACGTTGGATTCCGATTCGCCGAACCACATCGTTAACAACTCCGGGCCTTTAATGGAAATGAAATTCGCTTGGCACTCGTTCGCGATCGCTTTCGCCAACAACGTCTTACCGCAACCCGGTGGACCGTAAAACAACACCCCTTTACTCGGTGCCATGCCGAACTTCTCAAATTTTTCCGGGTGTTCGACCGGATATTGCACGGTTTCTTGCAACTCTTGCTTGACCGTTTCTAAGCCGCCGACGTCGTCCCAGGAGACGTTTGGTACTTCCACCACAGTTTCTCTCAACGCGGACGGGTTGGTTTGCGCCAAAGCGGTTTTGAAGTGGTCGTTGCTGATGGCCATCGAATCCAAAATCTCCGCGTCGATTTCATCGTCTTCCAAATCGATGACGTCCATCTTTTCGCGAATGCATTGCAACGCGGCTTCGGTACACAACGCCGCCAAATCCGCGCCGACAAAACCGTGCGTGTCCTTCGCCACCACCTCCAAATCAACCTCCTCGTCCAACTTCATGTTCTTCGTGTGTATTCTCATCACTTCCAAGCGTCCAACTTCGTCTGGGACGCCGATATCAATCTCGCGATCAAATCTACCAAATCGTCTCAACGCCGGGTCGATGCTGTTCGGTCTATTCGTCGCCGCCATGACGATGATGTGCGATCGAGCCTTCAACCCATCCATCAGCGTCAACAATTGCGATACGATTCTTCTCTCCACTTCCCCATTCGTCTTGTCTCTCTTCGGCGCGATCGAATCGACTTCGTCGATGAAAATAATTGCCGGCGAGTTCTTCTCGGCTTCCTCGAAAGCCTTTCTCAAGTTGGATTCGGATTCGCCGGCCAACTTGGACATGATTTCCGGACCGTTGATTAAAAAGAAAAACGCGCCGGTTTCGTTCGCCACCGCTCTGGCGATCAAGGTTTTTCCAGAACCCGGAGGGCCGTACAACAAAATACCTTTCGGCGGTTTCACCCCGATGGTTTTGAACAACTGCGGATGTCGCAACGGCAACTCGACCAACTCTCGAATTTGCGCCATTTGCTTCCTGACCCCTCCGACGTCGTCGTAGCCAACCTCATCCAAACGTTCCTCGTCTTCGCGGTTAATCGGTTCGCCTTCACAAAAGATCTCCGTGTCTGGCGCGACGATGCAATACTCCGCCGGATCCGTTTCTACAACCTTGAATTCCACCGCTCTCATCCCGCCTCTCGCCAAAAACGTATCCCCTTTCCTCACCGGTCTGTACGCCTCCAAAAAGTACGGCTTCAAATACACGTCGAACAAGTTCCCGGAAACGCCTTCGATGGTATCTCCAAACGGCAACACGTGAATCCTCGCCCCGTATTTCACGTCCGTGCACTGATGAATCGAAATCACGTCCCCTAACCTCACCCGTAAATTTTTCCTCACCACTTTGTTCATCCGAACTTTCCCGTCGTCGCACTGGTCGTCCGCTAGGACGATGCACACGGTGTCTTTGCGCTTTTTTCCTTTCACGAGAACCGTGTCCCCGCGGAAGAGCTGCAGCTCTTCCATTTTCGCCGGGGATAACGCGACGACTGAGTTATCGTCGTTCACCGCTTCATCTGTGTAGTACAATTTTTATACGCAAAACAGAAAATTTAAGAGAAGGAAAAAGAAGGTCAAAAACGTCCGTCTCTTGGGGGTGCCGCTTACTACTTACGTCAACAATCAGACGATGACGACGAAAGTTTCTTCGTAAACGAAGGAAGAACGCGTACTAAAAACCATCTAAATCGAATCAACGTAAAGAATACCGCGCGCGCAAAAGATGATCGATAAAGAGAGAGAAAGAGCGCGCGAATACTCCGAGAGAGAGAGAGAAAGAAAGAAAGAAAGAAAATCCCGATCGACTTAACGAGAGAGATCTGATGAAACCAATTCTACGAACACGCACCGACGACGAGTCTGTTCGGCGCTTTCTTCCTCTCCAAAATCGCCGTCACGTCTTTCACTTTTTTCTTTTCTGAGGGTACTTGCGTTTGTCCCTCGGGCGCTTTGTCGTTCTCGTTGACTTTCTTCGCCTCGAGCTCCTCGTCCGTTGCCATTTTATCTCTCTTCTGTGTGTCTCTCTCTCTCGTTGGTTGGTGTGAATTTTTGTGGCGACGAACGTGCTAAAAACGTAGTACGCGAGAGTCTTGTCCTTCCACGTGAAAGCAAGGGCGACGTTTCGGCACGGTTTTATTTACGCGCGCATTAATTTTTTTTTCGGTTGTATTTTTTCGGTTGTATGTGTTCAGTATTACAAGAGAGTTTCCTCCTCCTCCTCGCTAAGCGTTGTTCCGTATGTGTTCGTGTTGTTGCTAATGATGATGTTTTGGTTCTCTTCCTCTTCTTCTTCTTTTTCTTCCACGTGTTTCTCCAAAGGAGAAGAATAGAAGTGCGACTCCATCGTGCGTACGATAGAATCACGCTTCGCGCGAATAGCTACGGCGACCATGGCCATGCCGACGCACACGTAGAGCGTGGCGAAACCGGCGCCGTCGGTAGACGAAGACGCTTCCTCTCTCGGAAGGTTCCATCCCAAACGAGGGAAGCTTTGAGACGAACCGAGTTCAGCTTCCGAGGCGTCTCTGGCGGTTTCGCTGGCACGCGCGGTGGCTTTGGCGCCGGACTTGGCCGCAGTTTTGGCACTCGATTTGGCGCCCGCCTTGGCCCTCGCCTTTGCCGCCGCCTTCGCGCTCGCTTTCGCGCCTCTGGCGGCGTTCGAAAATCTGCACATGTCCATCGCGTTGTCTAAAAATTTACTCAAACCGCACTCGTACGCCGCTTCAATCTTTTCCGCGCCGTCAAAGATACCGTCGATGTTTAAGACTTTCATCTGAGACGATGGGCGATTGGCAAACCAAGAGACGACGTCTTGGTTCAACGATTTCGCACCTCGGAACATTTGTTTCATGTTCGTCACGCCAGCGACGTTCCAACCCGAAATATCCGAGTTGAAACTCTTGGCATCGTAAAACATAAACGACATGTCAGTGACAGATTTCGTGTTCCAACTCGATAAATCGGCGTTGAACTCTTCATAGTGCTGGAACGCGTGCGTCATGGTTGAAACTTTCGAAACGTCCCAATCTGGCATCATACCAAATCGCGTGACCGCGCCGTATTCGACGCATAAACCAGCGGCGGACTCGATGATGCACTTGGATACGGCCCGATAAAAGGAATTGTCGTCGAGCTGCTTGTGTCCGTGCGAATTATGCTCGGCCTGCATTTCTTCTGGCGTTTCCGATTGTAATCTGTCTAACTTCTTCTTTAATCTCTCGAGCTCTTCGTCCACATCTTCGTCGCCGATTTGATCCATCACGTGAAGATGGTGTCTTTTCGCCGTCAACGAATCACTTCGCGATAACGAAGATCTGCTCGAGGAGGAAGAGGAGGAGGGACTTCCCGAAATTTTGCCATGTTTTTTCGAAACGGTACCATCCGCTTTGAGTTTAAAAGGGTTGGTCATGGAGGCGGAGACGACTTGTTCTGATTCTTCGTTTTCTTCTTCTTGTTCTTTCTTGTGATGCGACGAGTATTTCTTCGAAGACGACGTCGTCGTCTCTTCTACTTCTTCGTCATCACCCGTGGCCGCAGTGGCTTCGGATGCTGAATCTTCCTCTTTCGAAGAACTCATGAATCTCTCAAACTCTTGATCGAAGGCTTCTTTATCTTCGACGAGATCTTCGATTTGATCTTTACTAACTTCGACGGTTTCATCGTCGTCGCCGCCGTCGTCGTCATCGCTATCATCGTTCACCTCTGAATCAGAATCATCATCATCATCTTCTTCGTCGTCTTCGTCTTCTTCTTCTTCTTCTTTGACCGTTTTACCCGTAAATTCGTCTAAAGTCTTCTCGGACGTAACGAACGGGGACTCTTTGTTCAATGATACAGACTCCGTATCAATCGCGAGAGCATCCTTCACCGCGTCTCGATCTTCTGGACCCAACTCGCTCATGCTATCCGCCGTTCCTTGTGGACAATCGCCATCGCTGCAATCTATGATGTTCGGATCCGTGGAAGAAGAGGAAACGTACGAAGTTGACGATGTTGTCGTCCAAGAAGAAGAGGAAGGAGTGAGTTCATCCGCTTCACTGTGCGGGTAGGATACGTCCGAAGGCACCGAAGTCTCGTCATCCTCATCTTCGCCGTCGACAGAGTCGGCGATTGCATCGGTGTCGACTTCGTTGGTGTTAAGAATGGAAGACGATGAAGTGTGCGTCGTATCCTCGGACGCTACCGTGGTCACTTCTTCCTCAATTTTGTCCGCGTCTTCGTCGTCTTCGTCCGACCCCATCGCCGCCATGCGCTTGAAAGATTTCTTCTTGGATTTGCCGCCGCTGCCACGCAAAGTCGTCATCTTCGTTACCGTCGTCTTTTCGCCCAACGCAGTCTTCTTCTTCTCGTCCTCGCACGTGCTCGGCGGTCCGTTCAACGGATGCTCGCACGTGAACCGTCCCAAGAAGTTCGCCGCGCCTAAAAACATATCCTTCGTATCCGCGGTCGCGGACAAGCCCCAATCTTTCACGTCCGATTCAAACTCCACCGCGTTTTGAAACATCCCGTACGTCGTCTTACACTTAAATGGCCTCCACGCGCTCAAATCTTCCGCGAACGACACCGCGTCTTTCAACATAAAACTCATATCTTTCACCTTCCCGACGTTCCACTTCGCCAATCCTTTCCCGTTAAAGTTCGACGCTTCGCTAAACATCGATCCCATATCTTCCACGCTCGACGTGTCCCAACTCCCCAAGCCTTTCTTCGTATCGGGACTAAAATCTCTCGCCCCGCTAAACATCTCTCTCATGCTCGTCACCGACGACGTGTCCCATCTCGACACGTCCCCGTTGAACGATTCTTGCTTGTGGAACCCGTAGTCCATGTCCGTGACTTCGCTCACGTTCCAATCTTTCATCTCCCCGTATTTGCTCTCTTCTCCGTATTTCGGGCACGAGCCGTTTGAATCTTCCTCGAGGCACTCCGCGATCGCGCCGAGGAAGTTGTCCGGAGTTATCGGAAGAAGAACTTTTCGTTTAGAAGACGAGATCGACGACGATGCCGCCTCGTGGAAAGGACGAGGGTGTTGGTGGTTTTGGGACGCATTCGCGACCGAAGTCAGAGCAGCGGTGAATAAAAGGGCGCGTCGCGCGCACAAAGAGGTGGTAAAAGACGAAGAAGCTCGTCCTCCAGCGTGACCACTTCGTCGCGGTTTGGCCCTCATTCTTCTTTTCGTCGAAAGTCTCGTCTGAGAATACGTAAGTAAGCGCGCGAGAGCGAAAGAATAAGTTTGAAGATGATGTGCGAAGAGCGGCCGCGGCTCCCAAGAAGGAAGCGGCGAGAAAAAATTAGGTTTAGGGTTTGTTTTAGGGTTTTGCAATTTTTTTGTTCTCTTCTTTCTGCAGAAGTTTAAAAGACTGTGGTAGTTCAATCGCTCTCTTTGTCGACGAGAATTCCAATGCCCCCTCATCATCAGAAGAAGAAGAAGAAGAAGAAGAAGAAGAAGAAGAGGCACGCGTTCTTTGTCGCGATGATACTCTTTTTATAATAATAATAAAGAGTATTATATCATTTGGAAGAAGTCGTCGTTGTCAACTGCGGCCAAGTTTCGCCGGCGTCGACTTTGGCCAACGAGACGCACACTTCGTTCTTCTTACTCCCGCCGGCGATAGTCCACGTGCACTCGTCTGGACGGATTTTGTTGTATAAGTTGTCGATTTGGAGGATAGTTTTACCGCTATTACTACCTTCGCTCTTATCTATGACGACGCAGGAATTGGCTCGGAAGCCGACCGAGACGGTCTTCGCGCTCGTGTTTTCCGGGACGTAGACGGAAATTTCAACCTCTCCGTCTTCGGTTTGTTCCCATCGGTAGCCGTCGCCGTCGCCGGAAGGTAACGAACCGTCGTCGTTTCCACCACCACCACCCATGTTTATCCTTTGTAAACCAGGTCCACCCCCGGCGCCTTTCTCCGCCATCGCCTTCTCCAACTCTTTCATCGATATCGCGTACTCCGCGTTCTCCATCGGCGCTAACTTCAACCACGAAGCGCTACTATCCATCTCTTTCAAAGTAAAATCCACCGACCGCATCGGTTGTGGCTCCGTTTGCACCGCCCCAACAAAAACGTCTCCGTGAAACGTCGTCCCGGGAAATCCGCACGACGCCGCCAGTGAAGACGCTCGCGCGTTCTTCGCCTTCCCTTTCAACAGACCAACCTCGTCTAAATATATGTACACGCCTTTCCTGCCGTTCTTTTCCGACGGCCTGACCAACGCGAACGTCTCCGTGCTTCCCATCGCGCACTCTTTCGCTAAACTTACGCCTAAATTTTGTGATTTTGACGCGAATTCCTCCCCGAGTTGCTTCGTCGCGGCTTGGCGCGCTAAGTTCACGTCGATATCGCCTCCGCCCATAAAGTGTGGTTTCAGAAGCTCCGGAAGGACGTCTCCAAGTTTTTGCGTCGCGACCTCTAAAACCACCTCCTCGAACGGATTCAAGTCCTCGCTTGGGATTTTCACGCACACGAGTTTCTTCGTCGTCTTTTCTTCTTTTAAGTCTTCTTCTTTGTCTTCTTCTTTATTCGTCGTCGTCGTCTCGACGTTCATCCGCCGTCGGTCTTCGGCCGTTTCGATTTCCACCCCGTGGCTTCGTAACCACGCCTCGCGTTCCGCCATTGTTTGTTCTTCTCCGTCGTCGTCGTTTTCTTCCTCCTTTTCGCCTGAAGTCATTTTCTTCTGCACTCTTTTACACTTTTCTGATGGTTTCTGATGCTTTCCGCGCTCTGTGTATTCCTTGCGCAAGAAAGAGGAAGTAGTTTTGTGAGGAGATGTGTTTTGGACGATTTGCTTTCGTTTCCCCATTAAGAGTCGACTGTTGAGAGCGCAGCAATAACAACACACAATAACTAACTGCGCTTTTAACATCATGTCTTCTCTCTTATTCTCCTCGAAAGTCGCTTTTTCACGCGCGGGGGGTTCGTTTTGCAAAGCCTCCTCTTCTTCTTCGTCTTCTTCTTCTCCGTCGTCATCAACAACAAAATCGGTTCGATTCGATTTTCGATCTCCTCGACGCCGTCGAACGACGAATGAGACGACCACAACAACGTACGCGACGACGAGTCAAAACGATGACGGAAACACAAAAAACAACAGCGACGAAAATATGTCCGCGCGAGAGTTGAAAAGAAAGTTAGAGGAGCTGGTGCGTTGTTTCTGAGTTATACGTATTCTCTCGGGGGTCTGTTTCTCTCTGAAAGAGTCTGAAAGAGAAAGAAAGAAAGAGAGGAAAATCGAGAACGAACGAACGTCGATGATTAAACGATGCATTCAAAAACACCATCTTTCGGATCTGAATTTGCGTTGATGCGAAACGAACACCAACGAATGAGACGTTTGTTCTTTCTTTTCTTTTCTTTTCTTTTCTTTTCTTTCTCTCTCTCTCTCTTTCTTTCTTTACTCGCGTGCGGATAAAGCTCGATTTCTTTCGTAAGCGCGTTTGGTTTTCTCTCCTCTTTGCGTCGATGGGTTCGCTGTTGCCGCTCGCGCAAAACGCTGACGCCTTGGATGATTTCTCTCTTCTTTGTCTTCTTCTTTGTCTTCTTTTTTCTGCGCGTTGTAATGAAATAGGGCGTCGATACGAGCGATTGCTTCGAGAAGGGCGACTTGTTGCGGAAGTTTGAAGACGCGAAAGCGAACGGAGGTGGAGCGCGGGAGAAGAAAGCGGCGTCGTCGGGGAGGAGCGATTCGGCGCGAGCAGAGTCGAGTTCTTCGTCTTCTTCGTCGACAAAGCAGGAACAACGAAAAGAACAACCGAAAAACGACTTCTTTGAAAATTTCGTGAAAGGCGTTAAAGAGAAAGTATCCGTGGACGCCCTCGTGTCATCGTTTCGAGAAACTGCGAATCGATTGGAAGTTCGGTACGGCGTCGGGGCGAAAACGAACGAAGTTGTCGCCGGCGTGCGCAAATCCGTGGTTGATTTCGATAAAAATGTAGGCGCGACCAAGTTCGTGAAAAATTCGTGGCCGCCAATACGAGACGCGTATCAGAAAGGAAGGAACACGCCGGCCGGGAAGGTGGCGAACTTTGTGTTTTGGATTTGGTTGTTTTCGAGCGGGATATTTTGGACGTTGTTATATTCCGTGGCGTTGTTAGCGTTCGTGACGAATTTGTTGTTTCCGCAGTTCATTTCGGAACGAGTGGAAAAGATGCAAGCGCAGGCGAGGCAGAGGATGGAGGAAATGCAACGAAACCAGTACGGTGGTATGGGCGGTCCAGGCGGCATGGGAGGCATGGGAGGTATGGGCGGGCAGCAGCCACCGAGAAGCAACTCGAGCGGGGGGAGGAAAACGTACGGCGACGCCTCTAACCAAACAATAGACGTAGATATTGATTGAAACATATAATGCTACTTTGCAACGCGCTGCGCTAAAAAACTAAAATGACTAGTATTACTTTCTTCGTCACTCACTGCTATTCTTCGTTCCTTTGTTATAGAATGCGAGCACGGTGGACGAGGATTTCGTGACCGCGAATCTTTCCTTTTCCTTGAAACCGACGCCGCAGATCTCTTTCCTCAAATACGCTCCGGCGACGGCCGCTTTGCTTCCAATCATCTCCGCGAAATCCGCCGCCAACATTCTGTTTGAACGCACGTCCGAAAAGAATAACGTTCCCGCCGGTTTTGAGGCAGCAATCTTCCCAAACTTTTTCTGCATTCGCTCTCTCGAGGACGAATCGTTTTCGTCGATGTGTATTTGCGCGATGGCACCTTCTTGCACCGTTGCACCGTTTATTCCAAGCGAACCGGGTGAGAATCGGGTGACCCCCCCCGGCAGTACATAGGCCCGCCCGCCTAAGGAAACCACTTCACCTCTTGCGAACGCGTACGAATCTTCGCCAACTCTATTCTCGGGAAAGCCTCCAATCCCGACGGAGACTTTTTTATCCTCATCGTCCGGCGTCGCGCCGGACTTAGCGAGGACAGATAAGATCCTCATTCTCGCCGGTTCATTATCTAATTCTATGATTTCAGTGCCATCACGACTAGCTTTTGTAACTTTCATCGCTTTTCCGATAGGTTTGCCTTCGCTAAATGAGGAAGATTTGACTTCAAAGCCTCCATCGCCGTAGAGCAGCACTCCGACGCATCCAGAGTAAGAAGACGATGAGTACACGTCGTCGTCGCAAAACAGCGCGGAATGCTTTTCACTCTCGTTTTCTAACGCGCCACCAAAACAGACCAGATTATTCGGCACGGCGTGTTGTAATCGAGTCAAGAAAGAATCCAAAGTTGGTCGGAACGTCGGGCGCAGCGCAGCAACGTTTCTTTTCGATTTCTTTCTGTCGTCATCGTCTTCATCACCATCGTCGTCCTCAACATCATCACTCTCGTCTTCATCTTCCTCTTCCTCGGTATCATCAGAAAAAACATCGGGTTCCGCGACGACCCCAGCATATGAAAACGACGGCGCACAAAACGTCAAGCACACCGTCGAATCACCTCTCGCGTCGCCTTCTATGACCTCCTTCCAACGCACGCTGGGCAAATCGTCCCCGCTCGAGCGAAACGTTTCGCACGACGCGCCCGCGGACGGAAAGCTCGCCAGCGTCAGCGACACGCCGTTCTGCGTTTGCGCGTGACCGGATATGATAGATTCTACAACGCCTCCGATTAATTTCACGTCCTCGCTCCCTTTTATCTTCTTTCTCAACAACTCTCTGCACAGCTTTGGCAGCGACGACGACGACGACGAGGAAACGCCGCCGGATTTCGCCATCTTCTTCTTCTTCTTCTTCTTCTTCTCGTCCTCGTCCTCCTCTTTTCCCGTCGTCGTCGTCAAATTTCGCATCGCTTCCGGCGTCGCGAACAACCTCGCAAACGTCGGCACTTTGCCGTTCAACTTCTTCGTCGCTCTTTCGACCACTTCCTCCATCGCCTCTCGCACCATCTTCGCGTCCTCCTTCTCACCACCACCATTCTCACCGCTGTTCAAAAACGTCGTCGTCATCGCCGTCGCGAATTGAATCCCACCTTCGTTTTTGTCGTTGTTGTTGTTCTCGAGACCTTGAAAACGTTCCTTCTTCTTTCTCGTCTTCGTCGTCTTCAAATCATCGTCGAAGGAATCATCATCATCTTTTAACGAACTCGACGTCGAGAAGAATGCTAAAAATCTCTTCGCGTTGTTGTTCTTAAAAAACACCCCATCTGCTCCCGCTGCTCTCCCGCGAGAAGAAGAGTGAGAAAGAACGACGGACGACCGCGCGAAGAATCGGAACACCGCTTTTCGCGAGGAGGAGGAAGAGGAGGAGGAGGAAAAGGGCATCTCTTTTCCTGCGCTTTTGTGTTCTCTGTTTTTATATCTCTTTTCTCTCTGCCTGTCTGCGGAGGAAAATAAAAGTTTTTTTGGCTTTCTCGCAAGAAAGAAGAGAGAGACGAAAAAAGTGAAAAAAAGTTTGTCTTGTGTGTGTTTTCTCTCTTCGCGCAAACTTTTTTTCGTCTCTGATGAAAAACGAGCGAACAGAAAAAGCAAACGAGAAAAAAGCTTTTGAAGATCGTTCAAACACCAACGTGTCACAGAAAAAAACTATCATCTCCCTTCTTGCTGTTCCTAAAAACGCGCAGGAAGAGGCGCTCGGGTCTGAAATCGCGAGCGAGACTGTTTTGGACTCTCCCGAGCGGCGAGGAGGTGCGTCGAGTTGAACGGAAGGAAAGGAGAGATTTTGGAGAGCGAGAGAGCGCGTCGGAGGAAATTTGAATAAAAATTTACGTGTACTCTCTCTGTCGAAAGAGAAACACGTGATGGAGGCGGAGAAGGCGACGCGGACGGACGACGGGGAGACTGAGATGATGGTGGGAGGAGAGGCGCCGGTGACAAAAGATGATGATGGTTTTGGTGGTGGTAACGGTGGTGTTCCTTCCGCAACAACGAAGACAAATGGTAAAGTCGAGGAGAAGAAGAATTCCATCCATCAAATCGCGCCGGAAGAAGCGCCATTTGCGGGTGGAGGAGGAGACGCGGCGGCAGCAGCGGCACGAGTTGCGGCAGCAATGGCACCGGTTACGACGACGACGACGACGACAGCGCGCGAACAACAACAATCGCAATCGCAATCGCAATGCCTTCCCATTCGAATTCTGGAAGATTTCGACGTGAGAGAAAAAGCAGACGAGAAGAATTTAGTCGCCTTGACTTCGGCGATGAAACCGTCGGATTTGGTGGTATTCGGGAAAGCGCGAAAAGTGGAAGGCGGCGAAAACGAGTTACCGTCGACGCTTTTGATGAAAAAGCTACAACCGCAGCTGAGGCCACCGCACCCGTTGAAATTGGTGGACGTTCTCGATTGGTGCGTATCGTACGACGAAGTGGAAGGCGGCGGGACGTATTCTATTTGGTTGGTCACGCCGAGAGCGTGGTATAAACTCGGCCAACCGGGCGCGAAGTACGCCGCGACGTTCGCACAGACGAGACGGAGGGCAATGTTTGCCAGCGTGTTTAAGAAGTGCATCGAAGAAGATTGGGAGTGTTCGTTTACGAAGGTGTTGGAGGCGATGAAGAACGCGCCGAGAGTAGATTTTGACGTGAAGGTAAAGAAGGAGACTTTGAAAGAGAAGAAAGACAACGACGGCACGGACGGAGAATCCGAGGAAGAGGAAGATGAGGACGACGAAGACGACGAAGAGGACGACGACGACGACGACGACGACGACGACGACGAGTTTTCGTACTCGGAGAAAGAAATCAAGAAGGATGGTTTCTTTGTGTGCTCGCAAGTCGAACATCTTGTCAAGTCAGGCGTTCTGCTTCCTCCTGGAACGGAAGCTTCGAGACATGGTAAGCCGTATACCGGGAAACTTCCGAGATGTTTGATTTCCTTCAGTCGATGGACGATGATTGCAAACAGGTTAGCGAGACAGAAGAAAGATCGGATGGAGATGGAAATGGAACGAAAAGAGCGAGCTATTCAACGTGCGAAGGAACGCGCAGAGAGGAAAGAGTTGAGACTGGCGCAAAAAGAAGCGGCAAAGGAAGCGAGAGCAGAAGCGAGAGCGCTCGCTTTAAAGAAAAGTAAAGAACCAGTCGTCATTCCACCTCGCATAGCTGATCCAACGAAGTGTTCGAGAGCGATCGACGAATTTCCGTGGGCCTCTCCAGCGATTGTCGGTGAAGTATTGAGTCTGTGGGACGTCGCGAGCGTGTACGAGACGATTTTCTACGTCCCGACGACAACTCTTAGAAAGTTTGCGCACGCATTCCTATCGAATACTGAGGATTGCACTCCGAGTGATGATTTGCTCGTTCAAGACGTTATCGTCGGTGCCATTCGAGCCATCGAGGCGCGCGCTGATGCGGTGGATTCTTCGGAGACGACGAGAAGAAACTCGAAGTTGGGCTTCACGGAAGCGCGATCGATTCAAGACCCGACGATTGGCCTCCAAGACCTCGCGGCTTTAAATTGGCGACAGCTGGCAATCGATATGATCACTGAGTTTCTCCCGTCGACACCGTGCAATCCTAGAGTTCGAACTGGGGCACAATTAGCGGTTCAAAAACTGCAAGAGTTGATGATGTACGATGCGGACAACGTCTATGCGTCCGATTTAGATGCCGGTTTGCGCGTTTCCTTAGCTTCAGCTTTAGTCATCATCGCCGCAGATTCCGAAGGTTTCCACGAGTACGAGATGCAAAAAATCGAAGAAGTGCGTGATAAGAAGCGATATACACTCGGTTCCAAAGCGTTCGACGTTGGGATTCCGATCGTCATTCCAGAGGCGTCCTTGAAAATCCCCATCTTTGGCGGCGCGAAACAAGAAGACGTAAAAGAGGAAGAGAAAGAAGAAGTGAAGGAAGATGAGAAGACAAAACCTGACGACGCAGCACAATTGCAAGCGGCGGCGCCCGATTCGGCCGGAAAACCAGATAAGCGACGGAGTAACAGATGTGGACACTGCCACACGTGTATGAACCGCCAGTTACGACAAGCATGTTTGACGCGTCGAAAAGAGGACGAAGCTATGGGTATTTTCCCCGCATCTTCCCGCGATCAAACGGCTGAGGTCAAGGCACCAGTTGTTTTAGAGGATCCGAACATGCGAAGACCGAAGGATGACGACGAGAAGCGCATGCTCTGGACGCGACAAGCGATGCGATGGTATCGTGATAACGACGATCGACAAATTTGGCGCCACGGAAGACCCGTTGCAGTTGATGCGCGCGGACGTCGTTACTTCCAACTCGGCGGGAGGAACGGAAGTGGTATGCTTTTTGTTGAGTCGCCGTTACCGTCGTGGCACGTTAAGACGCCGAAATCGAAGGAGGAGAAAAAATCCTCCCCGGAAAAAGTAAAGAAGGAAGAAATCGACCAAGAGGATGGCGATGGCGAAAACGACGAGGACAACGAAGACAACGATTCCGAAGGTGAGGAAGAAAAAGAAGTTGAACCTGCTGGTCCACCAGTGGACGATGGTGAATATACGGATAATTATCTCACCGATTTACCTGTCGCGAATACCGATCAAGTCACCATGGACATCCCGGGTGTTTACGAGTCCGCTTCGAATTGGGGCGTCGTTTACCCGAACGAGGAGCTTATAGAGCTCGCGAAATGGTGCGATCCGAACTATCCACACGAGAAATATATATGTCGATGGGCGAACTTGGTTTCTAGATCTGCCCTCGGTGAGACCTACGACGACGTGACGAGCGAAAAGCTCGACGAAGAGGAGACGCGAAGCAAGTTCAAAGATTTTCTCAAGTCCATCGATGGAGAATACGACGGGTATGCGAAGATTGACGAAAAATGCGGTAGTTCTAAAGAAGCCGTCTTTGGAGACGCACACGCCAAAGCTTTGAAACTCGTTTCTGTGGCGCAATATTTGTTACACTCGACGCCGTTTTGGGTGCAAGATTATCGCTGGACGGAGAAGTTTCTGGAGTGCGACCAGGAACTGACGAACATCATAGAGCACGCGCCAGAAGCCGTCGTGTTGCAACGATTGATGAAGGCTTTCTTACTTTTAGAGGCATGCTGCCGCACATCTCAAGTTATGGATCCGCAATGGCAGAACTCTCGCCAATCTTGGATTGCAAAGGTCAAAAAGTTCATCAAGAAATCACCGGAAGGCACCGGCGACGGAAGCGCCAAAGACGAAGATTTCTGTGGCGATGACGAAGCAATGATGGACGACAATGCCGTCGAAGTTCCTTTGAATGTCACTTCTGCCGCGTCTTTACTTCACAAACTTGTCGTGTTGCAATTGACCGATCCTGCGAGACTTTCTGCACACACTTTTGCGTTTTCCGATCCAGAAGGTTTGGGCAAACACGCGTCGCAAATCAAAACCGGCGACGTCGTCATGCTCTGCATGAACGGATACAGAGATACTAAGAAAGCGCATCTTTCGGACGAGCTTATCCCCCCGCATTTTGTCGATACCACGTTACTTCGCGACTATGAACGGTGTATTGTCAGAGCTACGGCATTTAGAGGCGCGGAAGAGCACGACGATGGCCATGTCGATGAACCATGGGCGTGGTTCCTCCTCGAACTCATCGATGAACCGACGAGAGCAGAGGCGAGAAAAGCTGAACAAGCGAGAAGTTCAAAAGTCGCAAAGAAAAAGAAAAAGAAGCATTTGAGAGAACCCGCGAATTCAGACGAAGAGTTCGAGCGAGAGTTGCAAGAAACGTCGTCGGACGAGGAAGAGATGGTCGACGAGAAGAGACGCTTGTTGGCGTGTCCGCTCATACCGAGCGGGCAAGTAGGGGATTACATCGTCACTCTCGAGCAATACGAAAGAGGTCAAAATTTTGATTGGAAAGCTGGTGATAGAGTGATGATGCACTTTCCAGACGGCGAAGCTTTTGAAGATATTGAACGCGGCATTGTGGAGGACGAGAACGAAACCGATCCGGCGAAGAAAATCAAATACCTAGGCAAAGTCACAAAGGTGAAAAAAGGAGAGCCTTTTGACGGGGTTACGGTTGTTTGGGATTCGGAGAAAATTGATGCAGAAAGCAGCGGGGAAGCCGCTACGACGACTTCGGTATCTGCGTGGGAACTTGAACGCGCACCAAAGGAGATCTTGAAGAAGAAGCCGCAAGCTGATCGTGATTTGATAGCGCACATGCGCGAACCGATATCGGCTTACAAGCCGTCGCAAACGGGCAGTAAACAGTTTGCGCGCCGTGAGAATTCGGGAGCTAAGCAACCGGTGTACATCATGCACCGATTCGACATCTCGGAGGACGTAAGAAGAAAGAATTGTGACATTTATGGACCATCGAGTGGGAAAATCGCGAGTCCCTACTTGACGCGAGCGGGCAACTTGGCCTCTGACCCGATGCCGTATCGCGAGACGAACGAGATCATCGCCATGAAAAAGCAAGCGAAAGATCTCGCCATCGCGCTTGGATGGAACGCAAAAGGCATTCGAGAGCAGAAGTTTATCGATCAGTTCAACGAGTTGAAAATGAAAGTACCGATTCAATACGGCACCGGTACCCCTCCGACGTTCTGCCGCGAGCCGCTCGATTTGTACGCCTTGCTCGTCGAAGCTTTATATCGAGGTGGGTACAATACCATCACGCGAGAAAAGCTTTGGAAATCGGTCGCGCGAGGTTTGCGCGTCGATCTCAGCGGACAAACGTCCGCCTCCTTTGCATTGCGCGTGAAGTACGAACAGTATTTGCGCGATTTGGAGTATTTGGTCCGAGAAACGGGCGTCCCAGAGCCTCTCGCTGAAGGTGTCGAGCCGGTTGCGAGGTTCGAAGAGTACTTGGAAGCTGAAAAACGAAAGCCGGATCCAGAAGTCAAAAAGTTCACGCAGGTTGTGCGTGACAAGGAAAACCAACAGTTTCGCGAACTCGACATTCACAAGGGTATCATCACGCGTGCGCAAGCGGATAAGGAGACGGCGGCGATTCGACCGAAATACGCCAAACGGTACCCGGATTTGTTCAACGAGGCGTTGTTATTGGCAAATCGCGATCAGTGCTTGAAGGACGAACCTGAAGTTCCTGTGGAGGTGCGGATGGTTCGACTAGAGTCTATCTTAGATAAGACGTACGAGTTCATCGATGCAGCGCGGAGCGAAGATCCAGAGGACTTTAAACACCACGAGGCAACGTTGAGATCGGAGAGACCGAAACAAGGCGACGTGAAAATGAAAGACGCTCCCCTAGTAAAAAAGAGTGCCACGCCATCAAAGAAACGTAAAGCTCCCGAAAGGGACGACGACGATGACGAAGAGGAAGAAGAAGAAGAAGAAGAAGAAGAAGAAGAAGAAGAAGAAGAGGAAGAAGAAGAAGAGGAAGAAGAGGAAGAAGAGGACGATAGCGATTTTGAAGCGTAGAAATATAGCAAAGAGAATTTTTAATTTCCAACTCCCAAAAATAATAAAGTTGAAAGAAGCTACTCTCCGCGAGCGAACGCAAAGGCGAGAGCGTTGCCATTTTAATCAAACTTATTACCGTTATACCAGGAAGTATCCATCGACTGATAGTGCAAATACTGCTTCTCGCTACTCCCAAGTTTTACGTCCCCATCCATCAAAAACGCGTTATACGGTAACACGAATGTGCCCTCGTCATCTTTATAGCCGTCGATGCCTTCTCTCACGTACGCGGTTTCCGAATCGCAAAAATACTCTACTCTCGAATACATCCGTCCTTCTTCCTCGCCTAAATACTCGCTCAAAATCGCAAACCCGCCGTCTTCTTCATCGATTTCGCTGTAGTATACCCGCATAGGCTTCCTCTCTTTGCTCACGTGCGCTCTTCCAGGTCCTTCGAAACATCCTCCTCGGAGTTCGACGAAATACCTCGAACACGTGACCACTTCCTCCTCGTCTCGATCGCGTAAAAATAAGGAAACGTATTTCCTCTCCTCTTTGTCCGTGCACTCTCGAAACATGCCCGTAATTTCCGGCGTGTACTCGTACCGGAGATTCAAAAGTTGTTCCGCGGTAAAGTTGGTCACGTCGCGCGGTTTCCCGTACGCGCCGTACGCGTCGACCATAAAAGGTGACGACGTAAACGACAACAACAACGCACTCGCCATCGCGACGACGACGAAAAAGAAGACATTGAAGATCATAATAACACTAGCAGTAGTAGTAGTAGGAAGCGGTCAATGAGAGAAAAAAAAAGAAGCGTTTTCAATTTTATTAAGAAATTCGTCATATTTTTTGACGCATGTTTCGAGACTTTTACGCGTCCAAGAGACTCACGCAAGTCTCGAACAACAACACCATCTCCGTGCCATCGCTGACGCACCGAACGCACGCGACGCGAAGAGAGAATCATCCACCGTTTGAATCTCCACGGTTTAATCAACGAGAAAAGGCGAACGAGGGGTCGCATTTGCACTCTCCGCGCGCGAATACGACGCCTCCTCTCTTTTTGCAGCAACAGACGACGGCGACGCAAAACAACAACAACAACCAGACGTCGTCGCCGTCGAATGTACCGGTGGTTGTGCAAAACGTGGAGAAAGCGAAGAGCGCGTCGAGGTACGGGAACGAGGTTTTGTTCAGCGTGAGTCAGCCGCAGTATTACTGTCACCAATCGACGCCGAAAGAATCGCCGCCGTGTTTTCACTCGAGAGAAACCGTCGAGCTGAGACGGAAGAACGAGGAGCAACGGGAAAGAGCAGCGAATACGTTTTTGTTGCAACAACAACATCAACAACAACGAAAAAAGAACGAAGACTATCTTCAAGCGCTCGCGATGAGACCAATGTCACCTCCGGAATTTACGAATGGAACCGGGACGGTGTTGACGGCGGAGAAGAGAGTGGCGGTTGCCGGGACGCAGACCGATGAGAATAACGAGGAAAACGAAACGAACGCGAGGAAGGCGAGGCAAAGCCGAAGACTTGCTGGATTGCCTCCGCCGGTGACTTCTACGGGGAAGAGAGAGGACGAGGAGACCATCGACGAGTTGGATATTTCGAAACGAATCACGAGCGCGGTGGAGAAAACGTTGGAAAGCGTCGCTAAGGAGACGAGGAGAGGGATGGAGGAGATTGCGATGAGAACCCAGAGAGACGTGTTGCGATGCGCGGCGGACGTGGCGAGAATGCAGAGAGATCTATCGGAATTTATGGGACGGTATGGAGTGAAGCGCAAAAACAGCCATCGCAACGACGACGACGACGACGACAACGAGGACGACGTTGTGT
>Ga0233450_10000729_pt1 | contig 37215 bp, 38 predicted proteins | sample 011ome_30_FD_189956 | JGI IMG/M metagenome (GOLD analysis project Ga0233450, IMG submission 189956) | Coastal salt marsh microbial communities from the Groves Creek Marsh, Skidaway Island, Georgia - 011501CT (spades assembly) | ecosystem: Environmental > Aquatic > Marine > Intertidal zone >... | reverse complement strand
ATATTTTATTCTTACATGAAGATTGGGTTATTACAGACAATTTTTCAAATGAATATAGTGTAAAGTTAATAAACTTTATGAATAAAAATGATATTTTACACATAAGAAGTTATAAAAATTACGGTGTTTCTAATACAAACTCTAATATTTTTCATAAAGATGTTGTTAATATTTCTAATATTCCCAATGATTCAGGTAATTTTATATCGCTACAACCTGGATTGTGGGAAAAAAATTGTTTTATAGAATTATATTCAATCAATACGAATAAACCAAATATTTTAGAATCAAAATCAAATAGCCATTTTAGAAGTAAATACAAAGATAGATTTTATTATGAAACAAATAGTTTAATAGCACAAGATTCAACTATGTTTCCACATATTCATACAATCGGTTATGGACGATGGGCTATGTGTAATGATAAATATAATGTTATGGAATCATTATTATTAGAATATAATATTGATAAAAAAATAAGAGGATATTACAATAGAAGAACGGGAGAGGATATAAAAAAATAAAATAATAATTAGTTTATTTATATAAAAATATTAAATATATTAATATAAATATAATAATGTTATATTTAAAATCTTATTGTTATAGTCAACACGAATTACCTTTCATTATCGCTAATTTAGATGAAGGATTTGAACATATTGATAAATTGATATTATACGAATACAATTTCACTCATACTGGATTACCAAAAGAATATGAAATTGAAAAGGTATTACATTTAATACCAGAACATTTAAAAACAAAACTATTATACAAAAAAATAGATTTAACAACTTATATTGAATATGCAGTGAATGATGAAAATAAATGCCATCAAATAAATGAAAACATACAGCGATCCTGGTTATTTAATGATGCAGATATTATTTTATACGATGATGATATTATAATTGATATTGATATAGATGAAATTATTTACAAAGATTGTTACAAAGATTTAGTATTAGAATTAAATAAAGCAAATAAACCAATTGGTATAAAGTTAAACCAGTTTTTCTTCAAAAATACTTATTTATGGTCTAATTTGATATTTGATGCTCCAGCCATTTATAAATATAATATGGTTAAAAATATAAATAAAAATGTAAAGGGGGTTCAATGTAAATACCAGCGATATTGTTCTCAGAAAACATCAAAAATATATGGTTGTCACATGTCTTGGGTTATGCCAATTGATGATATGTTAAAAAAGATTTATAGTGGGGCACATACAAAATATCACCATTTGGGTAGGCGGGAAATATTGGAAAAGGCAATAGAAGAAAAAAAATATGTTTTTGATTTAAGTCGACCATTTAAAATTGTTGAATTGGATATAAAGGATAGTCGTATTCCTACTACATTACAAAAAGTGGATTTGTTTCATTATTTGTAATAGAAACTATTTCTAATACTCTAACATCATTTTTCGTTGTTCGTTACTATTTTTCCATTCTCCCACTTTTATATAATTCGGTAAATTAATAACATGAACTTTAATGTCATTTCCCCACTCACCCTTTGGCAATTCATTTACAAAAAAATCTGGAATATATAAATTTTTTAAGCACGGATTCATTAAATACAACAAAAACCCAAATGTTCCAAATCCAATTACTAGATTAGATACATTAGATAAAATAGATAAATCTTTCTCTAATGTATTACTTATATATTCTACATTTTCTTGCTTTAATAATTCATTAATACATGGATTCTTCTTATCCTCGCAAACAAGTTTACTAATATCATACTCATTAATAATATTTTTATAATAAGATAATGGTGGTTGTACATATGCTTTATGAGGATTACTTGAAAAAATATCACCACCTCTAAAATGTATATAAACATTTTTATCATCATCAAGAATAATATTGCTCTTAATTTTAAATATAGGTTTAATATATTTTTGAAAATACTCTTTCATAACATATGGTTCTGGGTCAGTAATATTATATTTTTTTAAAGAAAAAAATGTATCATTAATCGTTGATTTATCACTATTTTCTATATTTTCTAATGTAATGATATTTGAAGTTAGTAATGAATGTTTCTGAAATTGAATTGAATTATGGCTATTTATTATAGCATAATGTATTGCCCTAATTATCTGTAATATATTATTGCCTGTACGTCCTGTCCATGATTGAATACTCAACATTAAATAATAATAGAAAATCCTTTTATATAATAGTTGTATTAAATATAATTTTCACTTCATCATATCATCAATCAATCTATCCAAATCGTATTCACGAGTCCATCCTAACTCAGTCTCTGCCTTTGTTGCATCACCCAATAAGAATTCCACTTCACAAGGTCTAAAATATTTTTCATCGATTTTGACTAATATTTTACCGGTTGATTTCTCTCTACCTACTTCCTCAATACCTTCACCTTGCCATTCAATTTCTTTACCAACTTTGGCAAAACATCTCTCAATGAAATCTCTTACAGTATATGTTTTGCCAGTAGCCAATACATAATTATCTGATTTATCTTGTTGAAGCATGAGCCACATTCCATAGACATAGTCCTTTGAATGGCCCCAGTCACGCTTACTATCAATATTTCCAAGAGTCAATACATAGTCAGGTTTCTTTATTCTTTTTTCCTCGTAATTATCATTATGAAAAATACTTTCGTGTTCACCACCATTTATTACTTTCATGTCTTTTTCATATTGTGTTTCTTCTTCTATAATTTTCTTGACACCGTTCACAATCTTCATAGTAACAAAGTTTTCTCCTCTTCTCGGACTTTCATGATTAAACAAAATTCCATTACATGCAAATATTTGATAAGCATCGCGATAATTATTCACTAAAAAATGACTATAAACTTTTGCACACGCATATGGAGATTGAGGATTAAATGGTGTTGTCTCTTTTTGTGGTTTTTCCAAAACATCTCCAAACATTTCACTTGTACCAGCTTGATAAAATTTTGTTTTCTTTCGAATATCATCTGGTAATGTACGAATTGCCTCCAATATCTTCAATGTTCCAAGTCCATCAATAAGTGAAGTATATTCAGGAATTTCAAAAGAAATTTTAACATGACTTTGTGCTGCTAAATTATATATTTCAAATACTTTAAAATTCTCGTTTTCTCTTGTCATTTTTGTAATATAATTTGTTAATGACGATCCGTCGGATAGATCACCATACTCAAGATGTATATTATCTCTAATATGATCTAGACGAGTATGCGAGAATAGTAAAGAGGTTCTCCTAACAATACCATATACTTTATAACCTTTTTTGATAAGTAATTCGGCCAAATAAGATCCATCTTGTCCTGTAATACCAGTAATAAAGGCAATTTTGTTACATGTAGTAGAATCAGTCATTCAATATTAATATCTATACAATAATGTTTAAATATAAATATTAATAATTTAGATAATATTCGAGTATAATTCACTCTACTGTAACCACTTTTGCAAGATTTCTTGGTTTATCTGGGTTAATTTCTCTCTTCAATGCCAACCTATAGCATATATGTTGTAATATAGTAATGAATAATATTTCTTGTAATTCCTTGTTTTCGGGAACAATTATATAGTTAGTTGAGTCTAATTCTAAATTATTTATTTCACTGATGACTAATATATTTGCTTTTCTACTTTCGATTTCTTTATATACGTTCCACATCTTGTCTTCATTATCTTTGTCAATAATTAATATTACCGGAAATCCTGGTGTTAAAAGAGCAAATGGACCATGTTTTAATGCACTTCCAGAATAACCTTCTGCATGAATATAACATATTTCTTTCATTTTCAAAGCCATTTCTTTCGCAATATGTTCCATTTTTCCTTTTCCCAATATAAAGACATTTTCTTTATTTAATAATGATATATTATTGTCACTTATCAAACTGTTAATGTTACTATTTATAGTATCAACTTGACTACTAATATTGCGAATGTTTTGTATAGCACATTTATTTAAATTGATTTGTTTATTTTGAAAATACCATAACGAAAATAGTTTAAAAACTAATAGACTGCTTGTAAATGATTTTGTAGATGCAACAGCAACCTCTCTACCTGCATTCATATAAATTCCACAATCAACCTCACGAGCAATAAGCGAATCAACTACATTAATAACACCCATTGTAATAATATTGGGTTTATCCTTTATTATTTGAATAACTCTATGTAAGTCTTTTGTTTCCCCAGATTGACTGCACATAACTAATAATGTTTTTCCAGATAAAGGTATGTCAGTAAATTCAAATTCTGCCGCATCAAAACACTGAATGTTATTTACAAGTGATAATGATTTTAAATATATTCTTCCAATATGACATGCATTCAAACTTGTTCCACAGCCCATAAAAATGATGTTTTCAATATTGTCTATATATGACTTAATATAATCTAATCCACCTAATTTTATTTGCGACTTGAATATGCGTGCGCCGTTATTAAGTGAATTTAATAATGATTGTGGCTGGTACATTATTTCTTTAAGAGTCCAATGTTCGTATGGGTGTGGTGTCAAATCATATGAAGTATTTTGTGATTTTACATGTTTATATATAATATTGCTTCTAATACCACCATCAATAGAAAGAACAACCAAATCATTATTTTCTATCACGAAATAATTAGTCATTTGATTTAAAAATCCAGAGGCTTCTGATGTTGCTATTATATAATTTTCATTTTCTCCTACTAAAATAGGTGATCCGTTACGAATAATATACATCGATGATGGATTGTCTATACATTGAATTACTAATCCATATGTGCCTTCTAATCTACCAATTGTCATGTTAATAGCATCTTTTATGTCTAGTTTTTGTTGATTATAATAGTAGTCAATTAAATTAGCAATAACCTCACTATCAGTATCGGATTTAAATATAAAACCAAGATCCAATAATTCTTTTTTTATACTGATATAATTTTCTATAATACCATTATGTATTAAACTGAATTTACCAGAATGTGATACATGTGGATGAGCGTTTGCCTCTGAAATTATACCATGAGTAGCCCATCGTGTATGACCCATAGACATATTAGATGTTACTTCTTGTAATTCACTAGAAAACGATTTAAAATGCTCTTCATTTTGATCGATACATGCTTTTTTATGTATATGAAATGTATTATTGTCTGCAATGGATGACATACCAAATGAGTCATATCCTCTATTTTGTAATTGTGCAAGACTTTGTACTAGAAGTTGTATTGAATTATTATATTTATTTTTACAGATAATTGCTGAAATTCCACACATTATAATATAAATATAAAAATTCGTTTTAAATAATTACATAACTAAAGATTTAAAAGTCGTCACCAAAATCAAAGACATCTTCTGTTTTTGTTTTATCTGCTAATGCATACTCAGCAACTCTCTTTTCGAAAAAGTTTGTTTTTCCTTCGATACTTATCATTTCCATAAAATCAAATGGGTTGTTAGTGTTGTATAACTTATCTTGTCCTAACTGTACAGCTAGTCTATCAGCAACAAATTCGATATATTGACACATTAGATCACAATTCATTCCAATAAGCCTGCATGGTAATGCCTCAGAAATGAATTCCTTTTCAATTTCTACTGCCTCTTTTATAATTTCTAAAATTTTACTTTTACTAACTTTTTTATTTAATTTGCTATATAATAATACAGCAAATTCAGTATGTAATGCCTCATCTCTAGAAATAAGTTCATTTGAAAATGTTAATCCAGGCATTAAACCTCGCTTTTTAAGCCAAAAAATGGAGCAAAATGCACCTGAGAAGAAAATACCTTCAATACATGCAAATGCTATAAGTCTTGTACCAAATGAACTTCTTTTATCATTAATCCATTTTATAGCCCAATCTGCCTTTTTTTTAATGCATGGGAAATTATCTATGGCTTTAAATAATGTCATTTTTTCTTCCCTATCCTTAATATATGTATCAATTAATAGACTATATGTTTCACTATGAATATTTTCCATAGCAATTTGAAATCCATAAAACGCACGTGCCTCTGATAGTTGCACTTCACCCATGAATCTAGAGGCTAGATTTTCCAACACAATTCCATCAGATGCGGCAAAGAATGCAAGAATCATTGAAATAAAATATCTTTCTTGATTAGTTAAGCTCTCCCAATGAGCCATATCTTTTGATAAATCAATTTCTTCGGCGCGCCAAAAACATTCAACTTGTTTTTTATACATTTGCCATATATCTTGGTCTTGTAACGGAAACATTACATATCTACTATCGTCATCTTGGAGTAAAGGTTCAATTATAGATTTGGACATCCTAAATATTATATGTATATATTTTTATATCTTTATAATTATTATTATTGCCTACATTATGTAGATAATATACTAATTAATAATGAATGTGATTATGTAGTTATGTAGTAAATGTAATATGTTGGTATAATTCATATGAAATAATTTGTTCATTATATATAAGATGGAATTAGCGTTAAGGGATAAAAAAATATTTCAAATGAATGCTGAATTAGAAAATAGAAAAAAATTATTATGTCTCAAACGAAGGCAATTAATGCATAACAAGAGAGAAAATAACCTACTTCAAGGAGTTTTAGATGATTATGAAAAATATAATAAACATATTATTTCTAATAAAGAGAGACAAATTGTATTTTTTCAACAATTGCATTCATATATTGAAAATATTACAAAGGATTTACAGCTTACAGATCATAAATTACTAGAGTCTAGAAATGAACAGAGAGAAATTACCAAAGAAATCAGTTTTCTTAAAGATGAATTAGATAATTTAGTAGATAATAATGATCAATATATTAATTCTAATTCTAATATAGATGAGTGATCCTTCTATTGAAGAAATTAATAAACTATTAGAAAGTAGACAAAAAAAAATAGGTACGATGGAAGCTACAACAAAGGCTAGTAGAGAGAAATTAAAGCAAATAAATATGGTTTTACAAAATCAAGAAAGTGAATTAATGAAGATTTTAACCTTAATTAATCAAGATGAGATTATATTAGCAGAAATAGACCCTCATACTGGATATACTGTAGAAGATGTATATCCTAAAATACAAGAGGTTCAGAGTAATCTGCGTAAAAGTAGAAATTCTTTAGCAAATTTAATTAGAAAAGGCTAATTTAACTAATAATAAAAATTTTATTATTAATTAAATATATAATGGCAACTGGAAATGACGATTACCAATCAACTTTAAATAAGATGGCTGATCTACAAGATTTAGCTGCTACTGTAGAACAAGCTTCTAAAAATCTTACTGCAAATAAGCAAAAATTAAATGGTTTAATTACTGACTGTAATAAACAAATACAAGCATTACAAGGAAATATTGATAAAATTAAAGGACAAGGCTCTCAAGCCAAAGCTCAAGTCAAAGAGTTAATTAAAAATGCTAATGAAAGACAACAATCCGCTATTGAAAAATTAAAAACAACTATTAATGCTATGAGCAATACAGATGCTTTAGAACAACAATTAAATTTATTAAAAACAGACATTGACAAAATAGCTGGTGCTATGGATATGGCCGGAACTGCTGCCGGAAACCCTGCTGCTGCTGCTGCCGCCGCTGCTGCTCAAAGTAAAAAAGGACTAAATCCTAGTGCTGCTGAATTTAAACCTGCCGGACAAGCTGGTGGATACACATACGGAAAAAGAACAAAGGGACAAAGAAGAAGAAGAGGAAAGAAGTCTAGAAGAAAGGGAAAGAAAAGTAAGGGAAAACGATAAATAAAATAAAATAAAATAAAATAAAATAAAATAATATTTTAATGAAATATAAAACATTATTTTTTTTAATCATACAAATAATATTTATATCAGCGTATATTCTTACTTGGCAAGAAACAAAAAAAGAATTTGATATGGATATTTATGATATTATGATTAATATTTTAAACTTTGTTGGGTATATTCTACTTACAACATATTACTACTTTCATGGTCAACATGAATTTAAAATAAAAATTGTGTTATTAACTATTGTTTTATTGATAAATATAGATTTATATTATTATTATATTAAAGTTAATAGATCCCCAAATTAAATGGTATATTACACGAAGGTGGATATTTACCATGCAATTCGCGATGCTTTAAATTAGTTAGATTCTTTTTACAACTATCTCTTTTTTTTTGAATTTCTCTCCATCTTCGCTGAATTAATCTTATCCAATGAGTTTTAATAATACCAGATTTATATGTATTATAATCAGATGGAGCTGTAGGATAAGTATCATAAATTGACGGTACTGTAATATCTTTGGGTTGAATAATATTTATTTCATACATATTTTTATTTGCTACTATATCTTGATAATTTCTAATAAATGGATGTTTTACAACATTTATACCCCTTGTCTCTCTAATATTCTGAATATCATCATTGCACATTTCGTGATAATAATCTATACCATCATTTATATTTTTTAAATTATTATAAAATTCATCTAGATCAATGCTCTCGATAATAATATATTGACCATATATATCACTATTTTTTTTTTGAGACCCATGCTTGTAAGGATTATATAATTCCATTATTGCTAATCTGTAGTTTGAATTTAACTCAATCATATTAAATAATATGATTATTATTAATATTAATATTGATAATCAATTTTTTCTGTTATTAATATATATTAGATGGCTAAGTCAAAAACATTTAATTTTAAATTTCCAAAAATGGATAGTGTGTTAAATGACAAAAATGTGTTATATATCGTTTTTGTTGTAGCTATATTAAATTTATTAGGGTATTTATTAGTTAAAAATCTCGAAGCTGTAGCATTCTTTTTAGTTCTAGGTTTCTTAACTACATACTTTAGTAAAAATATGATTATTGTATTAATTACTACTATTGTAGCTACATCTGTTTTCGCATCTACAAGAACAACCTATGTTCAAGTACCTTCCGTAGTTAAAGAAGGTATGACTAGCAATGATGACAGTGATGATGATGATAAAAAACAAATGGTAAAAGATAAGAAACAATCTGCTTCATCATCAGAACCTAAAGATACTGAAGTAGTAGAAGAATCTAGTAAAGTTGAAGAAATATCTACTATTTCTAAAAAGCCTAGAATGGATTATGCTGGAACATTAGAAGAAGCCTACAAAAATTTACAAAAAACAGTCGGTGAAGGTGGTATTGAAGGCTTAACATCTCAAACCGAAACACTTTTAAATCAACAAGAAAAATTAATGAAGAATATTCAAGGAATGCAACCATTATTAAAGACCGCTGAAGGCTTTTTAGAAAAGTTTGATATGGGTAATTTAGAAGGTATTACTGGAATGCTTGGTAAATTAAGTGGAAAGAAGGATGAATAAGACAAATAAATAGATTTATATTATTATCGGTTAATAATATATATATTATGGCAAAATGTCCTCCTGGTGTTGTATGTTTTGAAAATTTTACATTTACATTTATTATTATTGCATTTTTTGGATTAATATATGTTATTTACTCTAAGCAAACAAATGTTAATATTCAATTAGAAGAAACTAACATAAAAAATAGAGGTGAATCTAATTCTGGTATTTTTCCTAGACCTAGTTTCTCTTTTTCTAATGTTGAAAATGATGTCCTTATGAATCCATATACTCCACCTCTTAAGGATGAGCGAGTAATACAATCACACGATATTAGAGGCGGTATTCCTATTAATATTAATACACGGGCTGTTGATACAAATTATAGACAAGTTGGTTTATTAAAGCGAATGGATGGAAATGAAATGATATTACCATTAATGGGACGACCACTATATGTAGGTAGAGATAAATGGCAATATTATACCATGAGTGATACAAACAACTCTATTAAATTACCTGTATCATTTAAGTCTCGTAGCTGTACAAATGAATATGGATGTGATGAAATATCTAACGGAGATACAGTATATGTAGACGGTCTTGATGCAACATTTCAAGCAACTTTATATGATAATGCTACTATGAGATATATCCCGTTTATTTAAAAACTGCAACTTTTATATCTATTCTCTTTCTGCTTATCTATTTGCATTTTCTTAGATCGACAATAATTATTACAATATACACTATCATTATACATATAACATGGAATAGTAATATTAGACATACAATATCCACAACTGTAACTAATAACTGTATCACTATGTGACTTATTCAACTTATATACCGTACTATTATTCTCATCTTGATAATAATTTAATTCATGGTTATATATCTCTCTGTCCATCTCTTCATATTGCTTATATGATTCAATCATAATAGGATCGCTAGATTTTTCTTTAAACTCATGATTAGTAATAGACAAATATCGTGTAATTATATAATAACAGTTCAATAAAATACTTGTGACCATCTTAATTTCTTACTTTTATATTAGATTATATTTGATATAAAAGTATTCAATTTTATTTTATTTTATTTTATTTTATTTAAACTCCTAATCCTGAGAGATTATTTAAAGTTTCCTTAGCATTATTTTTTGCATAATTTTTAACAATAACAGTACCGTCCTTGGGTATAAATATACTTAAATCAACACGTTTAATTGTGTCATTAAACGATGTTTCATTAATTTGTACATTTATATTTGGGTCTTCATTTGATACTGGTTCTGCTACTGGAATTCCAGTTGCTGCTTCAGGTGCTTTTCCTGATTCTGTTCCAGGTGCTTTTCCTGATTCTGCTTCAGGTGCTTTTCCTGATTCTGTTCCAGGTGCTTTTCCTGATTCTGTTCCAGGTGCTTTTCCTGATTCTGTTCCAGGCGCCGATTCAGGTGCTTTTCCTGATTCTGTTCCAGGCGCCGATTCAGGTGCTTTTCCTGATTCTGTTCCAGGCGCCGATTCAGGTGCTGATCCAGGTGGGGCACTAGGAGATGGAAACTTTACATTTTTACAATCAAACAGATTTTCTGTTTTATCCCTATACTGACCACAATTTACAAATTGTAAGAACTTTTTCTTAGTTATTCCTTCAGACCCCGATTTGCCCTCATCAGTATCGGCACCACCAGACTGTGTGTCTTTTGGTAATTCAAATTGTGTTAATGTTCTAAATAACGAATTTGCTATTTGGGAATTGACGGATAATTTTTTTAAAGCTTCAACATCATTAGTATCCTTACCCTTTGTAATATCATTTCGCGTAAATGGTTCAGTAAAACCTATTTTTTTTCTAATAAGTAATGCATTTTGATCATCTTTTTTAGTTAAAAATACTATAAATTTAACTTGAGAAATTTCGTCTGCACCTTTGGATAATGTATTAAATATAGCAGAAATTTCATCATTTGTTAATGGTTTACTTTCATTAGAAGCATCTTCTTGTTTAGACTCTGCTTGTCCTGTGGGTTCTTCTTGTTTAGACTCTGCTTGTCCTGTGGGTTCTTCTTGTTTAGACTCTGCTTGTCCTGTGGGTTGTTCTTGTCCCGTAGGTACATTATTACTTTTAAATTTATTATTTGGATGCATTTCATCAAATTTTTCTTGATATATATCTATAGCATTTGCAATAGAGCTTTCACATTTTTCACCTATATTTTTTACCATTAAATCATAAAATCGATCAAGTTTTTCTTCAGCTTGTTTCAAATCATTTGGAACAAAATTGTAATCCATATCTTCTCCTTTAAATAAATCCATACATTCTTTATCTATATGATAATGCTTAGGATCTTTATTAAATTTGACTTTAAAATTATCTACATAGGTACTCCATATTTCAAGTAGTTTGAACATTGTAGCTTCATCATCTTCACATGTTTTAAATAAATCCTGTATTTTATCGTATTTATCGTTTGCATCATCTTCGTTTTCTGGGACAGTATCATCTAGAGAAGATATATCACATTTACTACTTTTACTTGAAGTTGAACCTAAACCCATTGCTGGGTCAGTATCAGGATCAGGTTGTTGTGCTTTAGCATCGTCTTTTTTTGGTGACAACTCGGGTTGCAGTAATAAATCAAAATGTTTTTGTCCCTTATTTATAATATAAATAACATTTTTACCACAATCGGAATTATCCGGTTCATTATCTAATAATATACCAGATTTATCTATAAATTGAAGACCTTGATTTATTCCGGTTGTATCAGGTGTATTAATTGCAATACATACATTAAATAATTTTGCAATAATAGCAGCTTCATTTTCTTCACCCCATTCATTTTTTATAATTCTATTAAAAGTATTATATATCTTACTAACGCCGCCAAATGTTTCTATAAATTTAGTATCATCTTTGGTTATATTTGCACAAATATAGGTTGCTAATACATTTTTAAAATTACCTATATATTTTGGAAGAGAATTTCCCTTAACTATCTTTTGTGGTTTCCAACCAGGTATTTCATTATATTTACCATATTTATTTATAAGAATACCCGCAATAATAGCTTCATATAAACAATCTCCGTCACCAATAATATCATATTCACGATAGTCGATATCATTAATTTTGTTTATTTTCAATGAGTCCCATTTCATGGTAATACTTTGACTAATGTCCTTTGATAATATAGGAATATCTTTATCAATAGTAGATCCTAATTTAGGTAATCCCTTACAAGCTTGAGAAATGAGTTCTTTATTTTTTTTAGCATTTTCATTATATTTGGCTTTTACATCCTCGTCTTGTTGTGCAGTTCTTGGTGGCATTTTTTTATCAGGCATAATGTCTGGTACACTAATATTATATTTACCAAGAGTAGAACTGTCTAATCCTAAATCTGTAAGACTTTTTTCCCATATGTTTCGCAGTAGCATTGTTTCATCTGCATTTTTTTTTGATTTATAATATCCTTGTAAATAATCTATAATAGTCTTTCTTGCATCTTCTAAACAATCCATATTAGTGGCAGCTGTAAAATACTTGTTCATGACATCTTTTCTTTTATCATTTTTCATTTTAATAAATTCATTTCTAGTAGGGGCCTCTTTATAATTACAATTACCAGCGCCACCGACATAAATTTTCAATGTTTTGTTTTTCATATTTCTATGCTTTTTATGTTTTTTCTCCGATACATGCTTAGACCTTTTCTTTCTGCGATTATTAAATTTTTTTCTAGTATCGTTTTTTTTATTCTTAATCTTATTAAGTTTATTCTTTGATAATTTCATTTATATATAATACTTTTAGAAAAAGTATTAACGGGTTTTTTATTTTATAAAGTTATATTAATATGGTTGTAATAGTTAGTTGTGAAAAAGCGACATCACCTGTGGATATAAATCAAAAAAAAATAATGGGACCATGTAGTTTAAAATGTGATTACAATTATAATTATGGAACATATACCCCCAATATTACAAATAAGGATGATTATCTATCGTTAAATTATACAGGTAAAAGTAATCCTGTTAAATATAATGACTTAAATTATGAGGTAGTAGATGTGAGAATATATCATAGTTCATTACATCAGTATAATGGCGTCCATGCAGCTGGAGAGATATTAATAATACATGGTGGATCTGGAAAAAATTTAATTGTAAGTATTCCATTTCAAGTAGGTAGCAAACAAGATAAAGGGTCTGAGCAATTGGGGAAAGTATTATCAGAAGCAGCTACGAGAACTCCGACAAAGACAGATTCAGTAACATTATCTATAGGGGATTTTTCATTAGGGAATTTTATTCCTGATAAAAAGGCATTTTATTCATATACAGGAACATTACCATATACTCCGTGTAATGGAACATACCAATATATCGTATATTCGGAAGAGAATTCGTTAAATATATCAGAGAAAATTTACAAAAAATTAAAAAATATTACCCAATCAGTAACAACTCCAGTTAAAACAAATAATGTATTTTATAATAAAAAAGGAGCTAATTTAGGAAATAAAGCCGATGATATTTATATAGACTGTCAACCTGTGGGCTCAGATGGCCAATTATTAGTAAATGAATCTATATCGGCTGATAGTATGGGTGGAGGAGATGTTAATATGGAAAAATTAGAGCCACTTTTATGGGTTATTGTAGCAATAATAGGTGCTGTAGCAATATCAAAGGGTATAGAATATGTATTAAATCATTTTAAAAAAAATAAGAGTAATTAAATAATATTTTCTCTCTACCTCCCAAATGTAAAATGTATATAGTATCAAAAATATTATATACATTTATTAAATTAAATAATAAATTGCGATGAGGTTACAACATCAGCTGCATCGTGTGTATTATCGGCTGCAGGCTTATAGTGTAGATGGTTGGGCCCAGATGTTTCTACTAATGGAGCCATTTGTTTAACAACCTCTTCTTCTAAAGTGACAGGGAATTGATTAAATGCGGAAAAATGTTTTCCCTTTTTCATTTCTGTTGGTAAAAATCTACTAATAGCAGCTGTACCAGTTGTAGAACTAGATCTTTTAATTAATTCATATGCTGCGAATAATGCAACAACACCTACAATAGGATTAGAATGAGCTACTAAGAAAAAGGCCACCATTAATACGACAATATTGCCGTAAATACTATCAATCATTCCGGCAACTGCATGAGGAGTGTGAATACCTGAAATAATGTATAATACTAATACAATTAATAGCACTAGATGATGACGACTACTCTTTTTGAATAAATCTTTGTATGATTCCATATATCATATTATTATATTTTTTATTTTATTCAAATGTGAATTTCTAAATATTAATAAAAATTGATTAAACATAATAATTTATTAAACTAATAAAGAATAATGAGTTATATCGGAAAAAAAGGATATTCAATTTATAAAAGTGATTTAACGAATAAAGAACAAATATATATTCGTAATGAATTAAGTGTTAAACCATATCTGCCTAAATCACCTATTCAACCTGAACCATTTCCTGTATATCGAGAATCTCCATTAAAGTTTTATCTACCTAGATATTTTGGTATTGAACACTTTGGAGTCACTGCCTATAATAAATTATCATTGGGCGATGATATAGATGTTACATTTAATGGCGAAATGAGAGATTATCAAATTAATATTGTAGATAAATATATTAAATCAGTTGCTGAAAGTGGTGGTGGGCTATTAGATGTTGATCCTGGTAAAGGAAAAACTGTTATGGCGCTTAATATTATATCAAAATTAAAAAAGAAAACATTAGTTATTGTGCATAAATCATTTCTATTAAATCAATGGATAGAAAGAATTCAACAATTCTTGCCTACTGCCCGTGTAGGAAAAATTCAAGGACAAATAATCGATATTGAAGATAAGGATATTGTAATTGGTATGTTACAGTCATTAAGTCAGAAAGAATACCCAGAAAATATGTTTGATTCTTTTGGTATTTCTATTTATGATGAAACACATCATTTAGGTGCAGAAGTTTTTAGTAAGTCGATGATGAAATGCATTACAAATTATACATTAGGTTTGTCTGGAACTATGCAAAGAAAAGACGGTCTCACAAAAGTATTTAAAATGTTTCTAGGGGATATTATACATAAAGAAAAAAGTAATACCAGCGAACATAAAGTAATAGTTAAATCAATTCAATATAAAGTAGATGATGAAGAATTTAACGAAATTAAATATGATTACAGAGGAAATCCATTATATAGTACAATGATTTCCAAGTTATGTAATTATAATCATCGGTCTGAATTTATATTAAAAGTATTAAAAAATGAATTAGAAATTAATAATGAACAACAGATCATGATCCTAGCACATAACAAAACATTGATTACATATTTATTTAAAGCAATTGAGCATAGAAATATTGGTACAGTTGGTTATTATATTGGAGGTATGAAGGAAGAACAATTAAAGCAAAGTGAAAGTAAAAAAATTATTATAGCTACATATGCAATGGCTTCTGAAGGATTAGATATAAAAACATTGACTACTTTAATTATGGCGTCACCCAAAACAGATGTTTGTCAATCCGTTGGTAGAATCTTAAGAACAAAGCATACCAATCCATTGGTAATAGATATTGTTGATAGTCATGATATATTTGCTAAACAATGGCAGAAAAGAAGACAATATTATATTAAACAGAAATATAACATTATATCTAGTAACAACAATGACTATTTTGAAAATAAATGGGATACAGTATATGATCCTGAAAAAAATGATAAATCTTTGAAAAAAATAAAGAAAAAAGATGAACCCTTAAAAGGTGTATGTCTTATTAAATTATAATTTAAGCCATAACCTCATTATAAGGAGGTTTATCTCCTAGATGTTTCCAAGTATTCATACAGTCATTTCTTACTGTAATAGGAGGAGGAGTTGCTAAATTAGATTCATAGTTTCTAAGTGTTACACCACCAGTAGAATATGAAGGAGTGTTTGCTACATTAGACATATATTGACTGTAACCACCTCTTTGTTTTTTAGTTGATTTTCTTTTTCTATTACCACCTTTTTTCTTATGTGTCTTTCTTTTAGGTGCCTTTTTCTTGTGTGTCTTTCTTTTAGGTCCCTTTTTCTTGTGTGTCTTTCTCTTGTGTGTCTTTCTCTTTTTACCACCACATTGACTATTTAATCCTCTAGAAATTGGAGGATAACCTGATCCAGCAAATACTGATAAGTTTTCGCCTTCAGATGGCTTATAAGAATAATAAGGATAACCTCCAGTTCCATAGCTATAACCACTACCACCACTTTGAGAAGAAGCCATCATATTAGTATCTGAATTAATACCTTCATTTTGATATTTTGAAAATCCAGCTAAATGAACAGAACCGTTCATATTTACTCCAGATGTAGGTGCAAGCTCTTGATTCTTTGAAAACCCATATCCATTACCTCCCTTTTGTTTTTTATGACATTGACACATGCAGTTATGACAAGGACATTTGCATGATTTTTGACATCTATTCTTGTTTTTGCATCTGCAATTACATCCACATCCACATCCACGCCATTTTGAACCACCTTTAATTACATTAAATAATCCTTCTTGTTTTAATGCCTCAGCACTACAAGAAGGACCACCACATCCACTAACAGGACCTACTTTACTAGGAATTCCTGGACTTGGATTATGAGAATTTGTACTATTTGCGAATGACATATATATATATATATTGCATAAAAAAAGTATTACCTCTTAATAATATCCGACTTACAAACGACGGGTTTGTTTTGAATTTTTTTTAAAGGAATATATTTATTATATTTATTGTTAAATACGCATTCCATATTTACACATTTATTTAAATCAACATATTTGTCATCATTCATATTTTCAAATTCATCTTCATCATCGCTTTCTTCTAAAGCATCAAGATTGTTGTTCTCCTTAATAGTTCTAAATATATCGTTCATCATTTTACTAGTCTTATAATCAGGTATGGCTGCAATGTCATATTTTTCTAGTTCATTTACTTTATTTATAAAATATAAATTATAAATATCATTTTTAATATCAGCTTTAACTGAAAAAACAACACTATCATTATCTAATTCATTTTTTTTGTATAATGTACTACTATAATTAGACGAATTAGAATTATGATTTCTGTTTTGAATAGAATAAACATCATATGATACATTTTTACATGTATTAATCGCATCTTGAAAACTATTTTCAATAACTGGAATAGACAATGCTATACCATTTTTTCCTAATATACATGATTTAATTTCGTTAGTTAAAATATCATTTATAAGAATTAATTTATTTTTTTCTTTTAAATGCTCTACACTCTTTCCTTTATAGTAATGAATATTTTCAATGGAAAAATATTTATTAGAATTTATGTTAAATAATGTACCATAAAAAAGCGTCCCTAATACTATTTTCTTTTCAAATATTTGTGGGACAATAAACATATTTCGTATGTTTTTTTGGGTTCCTTGATTTATTTCAATAAATATGCATACTTTTTTATCTTCAAAATATGTGAACCATACTAGATGTTTCTTACCTTTTGGTATAATAACATACATGTCGCTAAAAACTTTCTTATGAATATTTTCGTAAGAAAGTTTCGAATTAGGTAATCGTTTTAATAATTGACTTTGTTTATGATTATGGATATTCATATTATTATATATTAATTACACTACTTTAACTTTAAATAATTTATTATATATATAATAGATCTCATACACAAGGATTTCCCACAACAGCTAATATCTAAAAGGAAGAATAAGCACTAGAACCCATTGTGTCAGCTGTCATAAGTCCATCCATTTGATTAACATTCGGCGTTGAACTAATATTCATAGCTGCATTTTCATTTATATTATTTGAAGATGTCTTTTTACTGCTTAGCTCTTTTAAATAATTTTTTAATTCGTCCTTCATATTTTCATTTGTTTCTTTGCTATATTGTGGTTTAATATTACTTTCTTTCATAGTGTCAAAAAGAGTTTCATATTGTTTTTGCGGTTTATTTACTAAATCTTTTACTTTTGGTATTGTAAGATTTGTTTTAAAAAATGTAAATAAATAATGAACTAATATTATTAAAATTAAAGATATAATTGTCATTTGGATTATCCATGGAAGCATAGTATTATATATTAATTATAAAGTTTTAATAGGGATAAAAACGTAATCATGTCTTCTTTGATTGATTCAGTAATTTCTTTCTCATTTGTTTCAAAATAATATTTTGTATCATCTTCGATATATAATGTTAGTAAGCTATTTGTATCTAACTTGTATTTATCCACATTTTTCTTGTTATATTTCAATGCAATTGGTATATAGAATGTCTCTTCTTTTTCAATATTATTATTGATTAAATTATATTTGAAATTTTCACTTAACTCATATCTACTTATTATTTCTGGCCGCTTCATTTTAAATATTTTGTTGTTTGTTATTTCGTAAATTATCTCTTCTGACTCGAAAGTCAAAGTATTAAATGATTTCAAAAAATATGACAGAATAGCATGAGCATTTATTTTTCGCCCACTATATTTAATATCTTCTATTAGCATTAATATATATATATGAAACCATTTAAACCTATTATGCAAAACAATATTATTATGACCAACACAATCCTTATTGAAAAAACTGGCGAATTAAAAATATGCAAATTTAATATTGATAAAGATGAATTATATAAAAAATGTAAATTTAAAAAGGTAGATAATTTTGAGTTAAGACACACATTCAAAGCAAAAAAAAATAAATATGATTTTTACTGTGTTAAATTATATGCTCGAGATACAGGTAAAGCAAATACCGAAAATAAATATGATTTACCTCCACCTATTGATAATATTTTATATTTTGGTACTATGATTCTAGTGGCCCATGACCAAGATGATACTATTGTTGATATTTCGATTGAAGATTGGGAAAAATGTTATGAAGATTTATTTGGAGGATTTGAAAATCTTGCAGATTCTGCTGCAAATGATGATTTAGAAGAGGATGAATTAGATGATATTCCTGACGATATGAAGACTAAATCTGGCTATTTAAAAGATGATTTTGTAGTAGACGATAATGTTATTGAAAATGGTTCCGGAACTAGTGATGAACCATCATGGTCAGATGGTGACGATAATTCAGAATTAGAATATGAGGATTATTCTTATAGTGATGAAGATGAATAACACATAAAAAATAAAAGAAGTATCAATCGATAATTAAATTTATAATGAATATGTTATTATAAATTTAAAAAAATTGATTAAAGAAATAACATTATTATTATTATTAAATAAGCAATGCCTCGTAAGATTGAAAATCCTAAAGAATTTCGCAAAAATATTGTATTAAAAATAGATGATATTTTACAAAATAAAACTGCTAGTGAAAATCTAGAAAAAGGAATATTTAATTATACTCTAGATCATGCTGATAAACTTAATGTTGTAAAGAAATGGGATAATACATATTTCAGTAGAATTTATTTAGATAGAACTAGAACTATCTATTTTAATTTACAAACTGAATCTATCCAAAAAATGATTAAAGAGAAAAAGTTGAAAGCACATAAATTAGCATTTATGACACATCAAGAAATGCAACCAGATAAATGGAATAGTCTTATTCAAGAAAAGAAAATTAGAGATGAAAATAAATATGAGCCCAAGTTAGAAGCATCTACAGATGATTTTACATGTTTTAAGTGTAAATCAAAAAAATGTACATATTACCAATTACAAACAAGATCTGCGGATGAACCTATGACAACATTTGTAAGTTGTCTAGATTGTGGTAATAGATGGAAATGTTAAAGAGGAGTAATTTTATTAAGTTTCAAATCAGGAGTAATTTTATTTTTTTGATTCATAAAAAACCATAATGATAAAGATAATAATATAAATACTAATCCAAATGATCCAAATACTTCCTTTGTTTTAAAAATACAGCATTGAGAACGATCATTAGAACAACATTTAATAGTATCTCCCAAATTACACGCTGTATTATCGTCTATTTTTTCAAAAATATTACATTTATCTAAATAAAATTCTTTAGTACATCCATTTTGTAAACATTCCGAATAAGGGGATAATGTTGGGCTATTTGTAGGAGGAAATGTATAATATTCCTTTATACAACATTCTTCTGGCGAATCTGCACAACAATCTGTCCATTTCCAACATGTTGAACAAGAAGTATAAATTTTTATTCTTTCTTCAGGATGACAACTAATATTATAGTTTGGTGAATAGTTGTAATTATCCTTATGATAAATACACCATTGGAAATAATATTTATTTTTTCCCCCTTTACACATTTCATTTGTTAAACAAGTATTCATTTTTTACATATAATAAAAAATGAATATTATTTTAAAAATCAATTTTCTTTTTTACTCATAATATATATTATGAGTAGTTATACTAAATTTGATAATTTGATAATATATATAACGTTTAGACAAACCGTGAATAATGATATTGGTGACCAGATAAGTAATTTATACAGTTGGTTAGACAAAAACAGACACACCAAAAATAGATATGTATTTTTTAGTTGTGAACAAGAATATCTTTATAATGGTGAACTTATGGCCAGTATCCCCTCCGGGGGTGCTTATTACAACGAGGATCATTATACCACGCTCCACGAGATGATAAATTCACAAGACTATGGTAAATTTAAATTTGGTATAACTATAGACATGTTTAAAGAGGAAATAGGTAAGATTGATGAGAATAGTATTATAATAATACAGGGACATGGGAGTGATGTTTTAAATAAGGAAGCTTTAGATAGTAGAGCTTCAAATATACCTCTAGAACATAATCTTGAGGTAAATTTAAATTGCGGTACTACGAAAAGAGGCGTCTCTGGCGGTGCTGATACAACTAAGTTATTATTAGATATATCTAAGGAAAATAAAAAAAAAAAATTCTTATTTATATTTTATACCTGTTATGCTAGTCTTATTTTAGAAGACATAGAAGAGGTAGAAGATAAAAATTTATTAATAATATTACCTGCTAAATGTGGAGTTATGATAAATGGTGATTTAGATTATTTAACATGTAAATCACCTGATCAAAAAACTAGAAAGCTGGAATTTCCTAATGATTTAAGTTCTGATTTTACATTTAAAAATTATACAGATGTCGAAGATGATAATATATTTATAGACTTTGACTGCTGTAGCAGAGGAAAACCTTGTGCCGCAGTCCACCGGATTTGTAATCAACAACTGGAAGAAGCAACGACAAAGGCACTTCGATTGCATGATGTTAATATGGATGAGTTGGATGAAACATCATTACAGGAGCACATGGCGAGGATCGACAAAACGCAAGAGAAGGTACAGAAATTAAAGGCTATATGTGGACCAGAAAGATTGGTTGACGATGATGATTATGATTCTGATTATGTTTCTGAGTCTTATTCTGATTCTGATTCTGATTCTGTTTCTGGTTATGATGGTGGAGGTAGAAAAACAAGAAAAACAAAAATGAAAAGAAAAACAAAAATGAAAAGAAAAACGAAAACGAAAACGAAAACGAAAACGAAAATGAAAATGAAAATAAAAATGAAAATAAAAAAAGAAAACAAAAAGAAAATTAAAAAGAAAACAAAAATGAAAAGAAAAACAAAAATGAAAAGAAAAACGAAAAGAAAAAATTAATATTATTTAAAAATCAAATTTCTTTTTATTATATATAATGACATTATGTCCTTTTTCACAGTATAGTGATATTTTCGGAAAACCGAATACAGGGGTTCATAAGATTAGATTTATGAATGTAGCAGTAGTAGATTATATTTTAACGATAATATTAGCATTTTTTCTTACATATGTAACACATATACCAGTTGAATTAACAACAATATTTAGTTTTATTCTTGGTATAATAAGTCATATACTATTTGGTGTTAAAACCAATACAACAAAATTTCTACATATGGATTGTAAGTAACTAATTATAATAAAAAATCGTATTATTTTTATTATAATTTAAATAATTAGAGTGAATATTAAATAATTTCTAAGTCTTTGAGATGCCAATATTCAGAAGTATTGTTAGGTAGTGGTCTTCGAATAATAACTGGAATTTTCTTTTCTTCTAATTCTTTAAGTGCAATCAAATAGCCATCAATAATATTAGTTGTAAGTTTAATCATAGGTCTAGCACCATTATTAAGTTGCTTTGTGCGCTGTCCTAATATTCTAGTTTTTTCATATTTTGTTAAAATAGGAATGGTTTTGTGTAAATCGTCAACAATAATATTATCTTTATTTCGTTGTACCTTTGCTAAATTATAAATTTCATCATAATTGTTAATAAGACATTCTGGATGTTGATCGAGAATATAATTTTCTTTAATTTCTCTGTCAAATTTCTGTAAATATTCTTCGTCTTCATCTTCATCATCGGATGAATCATAGTCAGAATCATTTTTTTCAAAGATAGTCGGTATTTCAATGCTATTTTGCATTGGTTCTTCAATTATAGCAATTTTTGAGGAGTTTTTCTTTTTAGGAATTTTTTGTTCTTTTGGGATCATAACTCCAGTATCAGGGTCAAAATCACCAATATCGCTATTTACATCATCATCGTCATCCTCATCAGATAATTCGAGTTCGTCTTTATCTTCTTCAATATCTAAACCATTGTCTTGCTCCTCATCATCATCATCATCATCATCATCTGAAATGTATTCTTTTGTTTCAGAATCAGCCCCTTTTTTTTTAATTTGTTGTTTTAAAGATGTAGTGTCTTCTTCAGACATCTCCATATCACTAAGTTCATTATCAGACAATTCTAGATCGCTCATTACTATAATAATATAATATATTTACTTTTTAAATATAGTTTCAATTTTATTTAAAAAAAATATTATATTATTATCATTTTTTATTTATTATTATAAAGTAAATTATTTTTTTTCAGTTTTCCAAACTGTATCACACTTAGCACACAAATAAATATATAGCATATTTATATCATCATATCGAATATAAATAACTTCTCTATCTGAAGATTCATCTTTATTGCTAGAGCAATCGCTATTAGGGCATTTAATCGTATTGATTCTAGGTAATGTAGGGTCCAATTTTGTAAATTCATTTATAATATGGTTAAATTTCTGCTCACTTCTTTTTAACTGAGTTTTAGAGACACAAATATTTGTTTTTGTTAGATTATCATCTTCATTACCACAGTTTCTACAGTAATATATTAGATTATTATTATCATCATCAGAAATTCTGATATAATACATGTTGTCGCATTTATCGCAAAAGTGCATAGTCTTAATATAATTATATACTATTATTTATTTCCTTTTAATTCAATTTTATATTTTAATTAATTGAAAATCATTATAAATAGTGTTCCAAGATGTTGTTATATTTAAATTATATATACCGGTTTTAATATGTTTATCAGAGATAGATTTATTACTTTCGATAATAGATTGTAGGATAGATTTATTTTTATTATATTGAGAGATAATATTGTCTTTAAATAGATCTGTATAAAAGGATAAATCCTTTACTTTATTTAATAAAATATCGTTTATACTAAATTCAAAATTTCTACATTTAATAATTTGTGAATATTTTGGACAATCAGAATGAGATTCGGTAAATCCAGGTTCATGTAATAATGGTTTATCATCCATAATGCTTAAAATAGTAAGTAATATACTTCTAATTGTCTGACATCCAGTCCATTGATCACCCTTCCATGTATTTAATATAGATAAACACATTTTTCCACTTTTATACATATTTGGATGAAATCGTGTTTTACCATCTCTATTCATAAATGAAACAACCGGAGGTCTATGTGGATAATCATATGGGAATTCGAATTTATAAAAATAGTTTCCTCCAAAATACATAGAATCAGGGGGTCCACAAATATATGCATATCCAGTTAAAATATTAGTTTCATCATGTTTATAATATATACCTTCTTCATCTAATGGGGATTTAATAATATCTTTAATATCTTTAATCAACCTCTTAGTAGTTTCTTTTGAAATTAATACATTATTTTCTTGAGACATATTATTAATAATTATACTTATATATTTATGTATTTTTTAAAATATAATAATAATGAAAATATATGATATGATGTATATATATATATGGGAAAGGAAAAATGCAATTGTTATGAAAAAAACAAGCCGACAAGCCTAGATAAATGGAGATATAGCTTTTATACATTATTAGTATTTATATTGGTAGTGAATCCATTTACATATAAAATTATAAATAGTATTTTAGTGAAAATGTTTGGAAAAATAGCAGAAATAAAAGGGTGTCCTAATATGTTAGGATTATTGACACATAGTATAATATTTTTATTAATAGTTCGATATATAATGGATATGAATTTATAAAACGTATCTATATGTTTATAGAAAATATATAGATAAGTAATGTCAAAAAAAATGATAATGCATATTTATTTATTTCGTTTATTATATTTAAAGGATAAATATTAAAAAAATTGACCTAAAAATAAAATATGAATATATACCATATTAATGAATACAATGAAAAAATCATTTGATTCTTATTTAAATTCACATTACTCTCAGAAGGGGCAAGGTCACACACATACTAGGATAGGTGACCAAGCACTTTCGTTAAAAGGAGGTGTATATACGATAAATAATAAGGATGAATTTTATAAGAAATATTATAAACATGTTTTTGAAGATGGAAAATTTGAATTTTTAACAGAAAAGCAAAATCAAGAGGTTGGTCCAATTATGATTGATTTTGATTTTCGCTATTCTACAGAAGTAGAAGAAAGAGTTCATACAGAAGAACATATTAACGATATGGTAGACATATATTTTCAAAATATTAAAGAATTAATTACAATTCCGGTGAACACAACAATTCCAGTATATATTTTTGAGAAAGATGATGTAAATATGCTAGATGAAGTTACAAAGGATGGAATTCATATGATTATTGGAATTCATATGGAACGTCCATTGCAAATTATGCTAAGACAACGGATATTAAAACAATTGCCTGAAGTATGGAGTGATCTACCTTTACAAAATACCTGGGATGAAGTTCTAGATGAAGGAATTACAAATGGAACAACTAACTGGCAATTATATGGTTCACGAAAACCTGGTAATCAACCGTATATATTAAAACATCATTATGAATTAGAATTTGATTCAGATGGTGAGTTATGTCTTAATATTAATGATGTAAAAACATTTGATTTAAAGAACAAATTTTGCGAATTATCAGCACAATATATGTCGCATAAACAATTTGAACTATCTGATGATGTAAAAGAAGAATTTGAACGATTCAAAGAAAATTCTAAAAAAAAATCGAAATCTAAAAATAAGTTGAAGATTGTAGATAAAAAAAATATCGACATAATGTCGGTTACATGTAAAGATGAATTAGATGCATGTGTTGAACAATTTATAGATAATATAGAAATTGCGCATTATTTTATAAAAGAGACACATTTATATACAATGTGTTTGAGTGAGAGCTTTTATACTCCATACGATAAATGGATTCGTGTAGGATGGGCATTAAAGAATAGTCATGAATCATTATTTATTACATGGATTGCTTTCAGTGCTCAGTCAAGTAAATTTGATTTTGATAAAATCCCAGATTATTATGAGATGTGGGAATCGTGGGATAAAGCAAACGCAGATAGTTTAACTTTCCGCTCAATAATTTACTGGGCAAAAAATGATAATTTTGCAAAATATAAAGAAGTAAGGGAAGAAACTATCGACTATTTTGTAGAAAAAACTATTGATAATTTTACAGACTTTGATGTAGCAATTGTATTATATCATATTTACAAAGATGATTTTACATGTGTTTCAATTAAAAAAGATTTGTGGTATATATACCAAAACCATAGATGGATAGAAAATGAAGGTGGAACTGGTCTAAGAATGGCTATTTCAAAGGAATTATTTAATATCTACTACAATAAACAAAATAAGTTAGTTGATTATTTGGGAAGTGGTGCTATTGATATGAGTAGTGAGAAAGCTACGGTATTACAAAAAAGAGCTAAATTAATTGGCGAACATTGTTGTAATCTAAAGCGTCGTGGAATTAAAGATAATATTATGAGGGAAGCTAAGGAGATCTTCTATGACAAGGATTTTATTGAAAAAATAGATGCTAATCCAAGATTATTATGTTTTAATAATGGTGTAATTGATTTTAATGAACAGATTTTCAGAAAGGGTAAGCCAGATGATTACTTGTCTAAATCAACAAATATTAATTATATAAAATTAGATACAGTTAAACATAAAAAAACGATAGACGAATTGAATTATTTCATGCGTCAATTATTTCCAAAAGATGATCTTAGGAGCTATATGTGGGATCATCTTGCATCATCACTAATTGGTGAGAATAATGATCAAACCTTTAATATTTATAATGGTTCTGGAAGTAATGGTAAATCCAAACTAGTCGACCTTATGACAAAAGGGTTAGGTGATTATCTTGGTCAAGTACCTATTCAGTTAGTAACAGCTAAGAGAAATACTATCGGTTCTACATCTTCTGAAATAGTTCAATTAAAAGGTGTTCGCTATGCTGTTATGCAAGAACCAACAAAAGGAGATAAACTAAATGAAGGTATTATGAAGGAAATTACAGGCGGTGATAAATTACAAGGTAGAGCATTATTCAGAGATAGTATTACATTCACACCTCAATTTAAATTAGTTGTATGTACTAACACATTGTTAGATGTAGGTAGTAATGATGAGGGTACATGGAGAAGAATTTGTGTTTGCGAATTTATTTCTAAGTTTTGCAAAAAAGAAGATTTTGATGAGGATAGAGAACATCAATTTGAAATTGACAAACAAATTGGAGAGAAATTTGCAACATGGGCACCTATATTCATTTCTATGTTAATTGAAAAGACATATATGACCAAAGGTCTTGTTAATATTTGTGCTGCAGTAAAATCTAGTAGTCTTAGCTACAGAAATACTCAAGACTTTTACAGCGAATTTGTATCCGATAAGGTTAAGAAATCGGTCGGCTCGAAAATCAAGGAAACAAGTTTATATGAAGTATTTAAATCATGGTTTCAATTACATCATGGAAAGAATGTACCAAAAGGTAGAGAATTATTTGAATATATGACTAAGCGATTCGGCAAGAAAGTTAGAGGAGTATGGAATAATGTATCAATTGTTTATGATGATTATGATCCAGAACTAGATGAATATAATGATGATTAATAATAACTATAATAAAAAATATACACATATATTAATATTTTTTATTCACATTTTTCCATATAAATAAACCCACTTTGTATCACTTTTAATCCAATTAAAAAATCCTACTATAAATTTAATAATCATGAAAATGACATATGGATATACAGCTAAAAGTGCTACTTGTATCCATAATTTTACATCCCCTTGTTGTTTGGTAATAATAATACCTACTATTAGTAAAAATATTAATAACCAATATTTATTTTGAAAATGATTTGCCCACCAACTAATCCAATCATTTTGCTCATTTTCGTAATATGTCTTTCTATCAGAAATTTCTATTGAATGAATTTCGCCTTCTATTATTTTTTTTAGTTTTATATTTTGTTTAACCAACATATCAAATAGATCTTTTGTGTTTATTAAGCTATTTTCAACTTGTACAGTTATATCATATTCTCTGTTTAACATATTCATCATGCGGTTATGTTTATCTAATAATTCTCTCTGTTTATTTAAAGCTGTTTGCCAATATCTGTCATTCTGTAGTTCAGATTCTCGAGCAACTGCGTTATTTTTTATATCATTTTGATCTTTTATATACGAGTTCACAAAATCTTGAGCTTGGGTCATTACATCACCCAATTGCTTATTATATTTATTTGTATCTAGTTTTTTATCTAAATCATCGGCTGTAATACATTTACTTGGATCATCTTTTCCTGAATCTTGTTTTTCTACATCTGGATTTGACATTTATATTATTAATATATTATGATATTTAAAACTTAGCATAATCATCACTATTATTATACCCTGTAACAACAGATGAATTTGGAAATAAATCAATATTCACATTTGGCTTACTAAAAGCTCCTTGTAAGCACTTTTCGCCTACAAACCCTTCGCTAGTTGTACTTTTATATGATGGTGTTACACATTGTTTGTTTGTGTCATCCCATACTGTACCAAAATCATTGCCCTCAGGACAACAGGTCTCACCAACACAATTTAATGTTGGCGCACTTAATGATGGCTGATCAATCTCATTAGTATCACTTGATAAATCTTGTGCATCAGCGTCAAATGGGAAGTTGTATTCATCAAATACCATATTATCTCTTCTCATAACATCAATTACTTGTAAGCCAACTACAACTATAGCTAATCCTGATAATATACCAATAATTGCTAATGCAATATTTTTTGGTATTATCGATTTTTTCATAAGAATTCCTAAAATTAATATTGGTACGCAAAAATAAACAACGGTTTTCATAATACCTGATTGGGTTGAATATTTACTGCTATAATAATCATTAATTTCAGCCATTCTTACTTTATTTGCTCTTCTGTTTTGTAATTGGTTTAAATTTTTTTTAGCAATATTTAATTCATTTCCAATTACTCCTACAACGGCTGTTTCATCTACCAATGAATTTCTTGCTTCTGCTACACTTGCTTGTGTTGAAGCATAACTAGAGGATAAAGTTTTATATAAAGATGTTTTCAATTTTTGAAGTTCTTTAATTTGAGATAAAATATTATTTTGCTCGGTTAAATCAGGAGCTGACTGAACACTTAATTCTTCTAAAGATGAATATAAAGTACGAATTTGTCGTTCTATATTACTAATAGTAGTAACTATTTGTGTTTCTCTTACTTGTTCTTGTTGAATCTGTTGATTATCCATTATATATATATTATCACAAGAGATAATATATATAATTATATCATTTTTCATTATTTATTTTGCTAATTTCATGGCTCCGTATGTTGTTCCTAATGCTAAAATACTCCAAATAATATATTGTTTATTATAACTTAACATGTTTAACTCGCCATCTTCTTCTAATGCTGTATCATGCTTTAATAAATTCTTTGCAGCCTTTATTTCCTTATACACATTCTCATATTGTTTTAATTTATCATGTAATGTATTGTATTCTTTAACTAATCTATTATTTAAAATTATATCTTGCTTTGATAATTCTTTAATTTTATATTTTATCTTATCTAATATCGCTTGTAATTTCTTATATTGATTATTTATTGATTGCATATCTCTCTCAGAAATAGTTCCTAGTGCGCATGTAGATTTCAATGTCATTTGTGGCCCTTGGCTATATTGGCCATATTGTGTATCCCACATATCATTTTGACTTGCAAAATTAATATCTGTACTGTTACAACTTTTATTTAAATTTAATTCGGGTGCTCTTACATACAACTGAGTTCCATTTGTTACTTTGTGTCTATTTCCAGATGGCCACATGTTGCTATTTTTCAACCAATATTGTCCTGTAGATGGTTTAAATGAAAATCCGGCACATCCATCGGTTTCATCACACATATTTTTTATATCTGCTGTATCATTTGCAGTTCCACTTTTGATATCATTTCCCTTTGACCCATATCCATTTAATACTTGATATTTTCCAGGACTTCCTTTTGACCCTCTTTTAAATAACTCTCCTTCTGGAATATTTCTTGCTTTTAAATCATCTGTAATATGATATGATTTTCCCAAGGTTGAATTATTTGCACCCTCTGTTGTGTATCTTGAGTAAACTGGAACAGGTGGGTGCCATGTTCTTCCCCAACTCCAATCACCTAATCCACCCCATCCACCCCATCCCCAATCTCCTCCTCCTCCCCATCCACCCCAATTCCAATCCCAGCCACTTCCACCACCACCGCCGCCGCCGCCTCTCCTGCTGCTACTATGACTTGGACCATAACCACAATTCTCATATCCTTCTTTCATTGATCCTGTAAACCATTCAAAACCAAAACCTCCAGTATAATATCCTGGTATTTCACCACCAATTTTTTTACCATCTTTCGAACCACAATATTTACCGTCTTTTGATTGATTTGCACTACCGCCTACATAACATTTACCACCACTTCCCATATGAAATATATTCGATCCTTTATCTGCTGCACGTTGCGCACATGTTTCATATGATGTATTACCTAAATCGCTTTGGTATTCTCCAGGCCAACCTGCTTTACATCCAGTATAATCAGGTCCTTTTGTAGTAGTTGCAGGTTGTGTTATATATAAATTTTGTCCAGCACCACCACATGTTTGTTTTTCTACCATATTACTTCCTCGTATTAATTCAACACCATCCATCTTTACTATCTCTCCTTGTGGAGCATTGCTTATTGTATAATCTTGACCTTCGTCTGCTGTTACTGTTTTGGCTTTAGCCCAGTCTGCAGGACATTGTGCTCTACTTTGTACAGAATTTGCTATACTTGGACTTGAAATCCATTTCCAAACACCTCTATCTGTAACATATCCAACTGCACCACCATCACTTACATAGGTATTTGCAAATTTATTTTTATTGTGATTACTAGCATTTACATATTTCTGTGAATTATCAATTAAATTTTTTATAGATTGGTTATACATTTCTAATTCTCTCAAATATTCGGTCTCTAATTCTTTTAATTCATCAAAATCATTTATATTTTTTTTCATTACGGGTCCACCACATTGTTTTTTATCTAATTTAATCTTGAATACTTGTCTTCTAGAACTATTTAATGTTTCGCTATGTACTGTCGTATGATTTCTATCAATCAATGTTAAAATTGCTCCTTTCAATCTATCTTGACAACAATCAGGACGATTATACACAACTATTGATTTTACATTAACTTCTTTGCCTAAATCTACTTCCCACCATCCACCTGCTGGAGATGATGTACAAGCACTATTCGGCCATGATTCATTATTTTGAATATTTCCATTTATAGCCATATAAGGATTTGTCCCTTTATATAAAGAACTCATTCTAGCTGTTGGTGTGCCTGGTAATCTTTCTCTTATTCTACACATATGATTTTTATCATTATTTCCAGTAACACTAGGATCTCTATATATCCAACAATTCGGATCTAATCCCTCTGTCGATTCTTCTGTTTGGATTTCATAGGCACTACATTTCTCTCCAGACGCCATTCCATAATTATCATTACATCTTTGTTCACATTGTTCAGTAGTAAGTTGTCCCATATATTTTGAACCAGGTGTACCTACTGTTTCTCCATCATTAGTTTTTTTTCTACAATAACCTTGAGTTAATTTGTAATCATTAGAATAATTTTTCATCAATGCAACATTTACTCCATTTTCATCGTAAACTTCTACTTCTTGAATAGTTAAATATTGATTTGTTTGTGCTATTCTTACATATCTTATTTTATCTACCTCACACATTACTCTCTGACCAGGATCAGACCTATCTGGGATTAAAAATTTAGTATTATTTTTCTTTTGTTGTGATGTTGAATAAATCTCAAAACCTTCGGATACTTTATCTAAATCCTTTTTCATAGATGATTCTTTCATTTTTCTATTCTGTATATAAAAATTTCCATCTGAAACATTTCTACTCATTATTAATATATTATAATAAAATATAATAATAATTTTAAACATCATCTACAAGTAAATCAGAAATACTATCCCATGTTTTTCCACCATAGTCTACTAACTGTCTGTAATAATAAGAAAATAATAATACAGCCCATACACTTACAAATATGTAAGTTATAGGTGAAATAGCTTCACTATCAGTTGTATATAAATGTAAAACTAATCCTATTGTTAAAATTACAATCAATATCCATAATAGATAAACAACATAACTGGAACTTCTTCTAATATCACCATCCTCTTCAACTGCTTCGGCATCTGGTTCGTCTAATATTTTATTAATAGCAATTCGTTTTTTATCTAACTTTTCCAATATGGTTTCCATCTTAGAATTTGTTACACCTAATTCTAAATTAACCATACCCTTTGTTTTTAATAAACCAATTGAATTACTATTTTGTTCTTTTTGTAATTTTTTTATTTCATTATGGATTTTTTTCATTTGTTTTAATATTTCCATTCCTTTAGTTCCACCCATTCTTGATGTACCATTTGGAGCTAATGAAGTAATTGTTTTACTTTGATATTGAGGATTTGTTTTTCCTCCTTTAACTCCTCCAAAACATGATTTATTCCATCCAGAATCTTCTGGATAATATACTACACTTGCGTACTCTTTGGATCTATCTCTAACAGCAGCTAATTTACATTCATCTATATTATCATGCTTACCTAAATATTTCCAATCATCAGTACTTTCTTCAGGATTATTAACCATTCCCATTTGATAATTCTCATCTGGAATATCATACCATAATCCACCTGTTTTTAATGGATCATGTCTGTATATTGAATCACTTGTATTTGTAATATAATAAGTTTCATTATCAGGATCTCCTGAGACAGTTTTTACTCCTGATGCTGGCTTCCCGACTCGGGTCCATACTTGCTTTCCATCAATATCTGTCTTGTAAATGTACCTATCCAATCCAACACCAAAAACATCTGTATTATTAGAAGCATTTATCCAATTAAATTGCCAACCGGTTGTATTTCCAAATTTTTCCCATGTTCCACTTCCATTTACAGGTCTTCTCCAAGCATTTTTATTTGTATCTAAACCATAAACATATTTATTATTACAACTTAATTGAACCATTGGAGGACCTACTTTACTAGCATCAGGTTGAACAACTCCTTCTAAATATAAATCTTCTCCCCACCCTGCATCTGCATCTATTCTAGTAACAGTTAACTGATTTCCATTTACCTTTACACTAAATCTATCACCCCAACCAGGATTTTGAGCATTTACCTGCCATTTATTAACAGTCATATCATTATGTGGTAGTGTTACTACTTTATTATTTGTATTTGAAGGGCCTACATGAATAGGAATATAACTAGAACTATCAGTAGTATTATATACAGTATTACACCAACCCCCTCCTGTAATTTTATTATCTTGGTCACATGTTCCTAAACTAGTTATTCTATTCCAATCACTTCCACAAAAACATTGCCCAGCATGACCATTACCATCCTGTAAGCTAAAATATTTTTCTCCTTGACATTGTTGATTACAACCAGCTTTAGCATATATACCTTTATATGTCGGTAACATTCTGTTTCCATTATCTTTCCAATTTCCAAGAGCTTTCCATCCTAAATTTGTCTTTGGTTTAGATGCAAGAGACCATTCACCATTACATGGTTCTCTACAATACCATGTAGAATTACCTGTTCCTACCTGCCATACATAACCTCCACCTTGAGATACATTTGATGCTCTTCCACGAATTCTTTTCCAACTACCACTACCGTCTTGATTCTTTTTATAAATAGAACCAGAAGTATTAACACCCCATACTTCTTTGTCTCCACCAGTTAATTGATTTAGTCCTCCACTTATTCGTTTCCAATCTGAATCATCGCATGGTTTTTTACAATTATAAATATAATTATCCTTATTTATACCCCAAATGTAATCTTTACCTGCAGCACTAATTTGTTTTAATCCTCCATTAATTCGTTTCCAACCACCTGATCCTTTTTGATGATCATCTACTGCTGACTGAATAATATTATCATATTCATCTTCTAAATTAGTATATTCATCTAATTTCATTTTTATTTTCCTTGACAATACACGTGAGTCTATAATTGTTTTATATTTATTAGGCTTATCTTTTATAATTTCATTTTCAAATGATGTCATTATTATATATATAAATTTATAAGAAATAAATATATATAATATTAAATTAAATTAATATGTCACTTTAATATTCTTAAATCTATTATACAAATAAACTATAAATATTAATGAAAATATAGCTATAATTAGATATGTTAATGGATTAATACTTCCACCTTCTTTCCCTAAAGAACTCTTCATAGTAAGAGTCAAAATTAAAACCATTAATAATATCCATACTAGGTATTGATAATAATTAGAAGTCATTCTTAATCTAGAATCTTCTTCTTCACCAGACATTTGCATTAACATTCTGTTATTATATGTTGTTTTTTTATTTGACTCGTCTATTTCGTCAATATATTTTTGCAAATTTTGCTGTTGTTGCATTACATCATTATTTGCATCTTTATTTTCTAAATTTAACTGTGATACTGCATTACTTAATTGTTGTCCTTGTGTTTTTAATTTACTATTTATTTCTTGTAATTTTGCCCATAGACCAGGATTTACATCAAGTGCTAAACATTGTTCTGTTGAGGACATTGAATTTCCACTAGGAATTAAATTATAATATTTTGATGGAACATCGACAACATTCATTTCTGCACAACTACTATTCATTTCAGTACCTTCAGGGAAAATATGTTTGTATCCTTTAATATCAATAAATGCATATTCATTATTATCTGTATTTTTTATTACTTTACCCGCCATTCCACAAGGCATACCGGTTTGTACATTAGGGCCTTTACTTAATTCATCAGGTAATTCACCTTCTAATTGGGTATAATCTTTTGGACATCCTTCTGGACTACCATCATTCCACGCACTAGGACTATACCAATAATAATAACCGAAATTATTTACATAATATATAGCACCGTTCTCAGTTCTAACATTTTTACCTAAATAATCAATTATTGGTTTTTTTGCCTGATTACGATTTAATAAATCTTCGTTAAATTCTTTATATAGTTCATTATATTCTACTAATGTACGATTAAAAGAATTTTCAATATTTTCTAAACCTTCTATGGATTTCTTGTCGCTTGACGATAAATTATAATTTGACATAGACTCTACTAATGATCCTCGCTCAATTAGTTTTAAATAAGGTTTTGTTAATTCAAATATTGATTTATTATAACTTATTAATTTTTTCCCTTGCTCTAGATTGAATTTTAATAAATTGTTTCCATGACTATTAAACATTTTTCTATAGATTATTGATAGAAAAATGTTTTATCATTATTATTTATCTATTTAAAATGAAATTATATATTGCACTGAATAAATATCCAAATACTAATACAATTGCAATTGATATTATATGATCCTTAAGAGTTAAATTTAATTTTTTATAAAATACAAATCCTATTATTACGCCAATTACCATTACTACTACTATTTTTACCTGATCTCTATACCAATCTAATTCTCCATCAAATAATCCATCAGCAGTTAATGCGTCTTTGTGTAACATCTTCGACTCTCGTGTTAATTTTATATTTTCTTTTTTTAATTTTGCAATATTAATATTCATCTCGTCCAGTTGCTTGGACATTTTGTTAATAAGATTATTCATTTTATTTTTCAATAATAGTCCGGTTTGATCTATTGTGTTTAACCTACCATTTTTTCTAGCCAATAAATCATGATTTACTTTATTTTGTGGCGCAATTAATGTATTATAATATGTCCGAGCATAATTTTCTAAATTCAATAAAAAATTTGTATTTAACTCTTTAATTTCATAATCTAGTTTTTTTATTATTTCCATATAATAATTACTGAGAACATATTCTATAATAATTTGCTGTAATTGCAGATTTGCTCGATCTAACTATTTTGCATATTTCTCCCGGTCTCATTCCAATTGCCTGTGATACTGGATCGTATCTAGATATTGTAGGTAGTTCATTATTACCTTTAATATTATATCGTTGCTTCATAGCTTTAATTGCTACTTCATCTAGAATCACATGTTCAGGAACATATTCATGATCAAGAATATTAAATAGTAATCTATCTAAATTATAAATTATAATAAAGATTCCTTCGCTTTCCCAAATCTGATTTAATATATTTAATAATGGTTCATGAGGCTCTTGTTTTATAATTATTACTAATGTATCATTCTTTCCTAATGCTTGTTCTAAATGAAATAAGTCATCAATATAATCATTCATATTTTCTCTTCTAAGAGTTTTTCCTAAATGATATTTTACATACACCTTCCTTTGTGGTGTATCATCTTCGGGTTTACTATTGAGTAGCATGTCTAATTGTTTATTATTATTCATAGTATGAACTTCATTTACATTAAATTCTTCGTAATCACTAGTATCATATCCTTGTTTGTCTAACAAACTTAATATGGTTTTTCTAGATTTAAATAGCTTAGATATACTTTCACTTGTTTGCGCCATATTCCTTATTTATAATACAAAATTATATTTTTATTTCATTTCAATTTTATATTATAATAATTAAAATTTAATTGTTTTTTTCTCTCCACCCTCTTCTTTTTCTTCTTCTTTTTCTTCATCATTATCTATCTTGCTATTTATAATTAATTCAATACCGTCATCTCTTTTTGGTTTATCCTGATCTACCACTTTAACTAGTTCTTCTATTCTATCTATAGCTTTATCCTCTGATTCAGTATCTATCTCAATTTCGGGTGGTGTACTTGTTGTTTCTATACTTGGTTGATTAGGCATAATTACAACTGGTTTATCAGAATCTAACACTAATACTCTACTTCCGGATGGTGGTGGTGGTGGTGGTGAAGTTGGTGATGGTGTGTTAGGATTATATGAAGGACTACTTGATGGTGTGTTAGGATTATATGCTGGTGACCCCGGTGCGTATGGAGGTGAATTTGGGTCATATTCTGGAGTTCCTGGGGGTGGATAATCTGGTGAGCCTGGTGCATATGCTGGTGAGCCTGGTGCATATGCTGGTGAGCCTGGGGGTGGATAATC
>Ga0233450_10000722_pt1 | contig 37384 bp, 20 predicted proteins | sample 011ome_30_FD_189956 | JGI IMG/M metagenome (GOLD analysis project Ga0233450, IMG submission 189956) | Coastal salt marsh microbial communities from the Groves Creek Marsh, Skidaway Island, Georgia - 011501CT (spades assembly) | ecosystem: Environmental > Aquatic > Marine > Intertidal zone >... | reverse complement strand
ACGACGACGACGAAGACTACGAAGAAGAAGAAGAAGAAGACGACGACGACGACGAAGACTACGAAGAAGAAGAAGAAGAAGAAGAAACGACTTTTAAGAAAGGAACGAAGAGGAAGAGAACGCAACAACACGAGTGCGATGTTTGCGAGAAGGTGTTTGCAAAACCATCCGAGTTGGCCAGACACAGGCGTACGCACACGAAAGAGAAACCGTACGAATGTGATGTGTGCGAGAAGCGTTTTAGTGATTCTAGTGCTTTGACAAAGCACATGCGAATTCACACGAACGAGAAACCGTACGAGTGTGATGTGTGCGAGAAGCGTTTTCGTTATTCTGGTAATTTGACAAAGCACATGCGAATTCACACGAACGAGAAACCGTACGAGTGTGATGTGTGCGAGAAGCGTTTTCGTCAATCGAGTGGTTTGAAAGTCCACATGCGTATTCACACGAACGAGAGACCGTACGAATGTGATGTGTGCGATAAAGCTTTTCATACATCTGGTAATTTGAAAGCCCACATGCGTATTCACACAAACGAGAAACCGTATGAATGTGATGTCTGCGATAAAGCTTTTCGTGAATCTGGTACTTTGAAAGCCCACATGCGTATTCACACGAACGAGAAACCGTACGAGTGCCATGTGTGCGAGAAGAGTTATCGTCAATTGGGTAGTTTAAAATACCACATGCGCACTCAACATTAGCTCTCTTTCATAGTCCTCTGTAAATATACACATGTACATCACATACTCAACGAATCAAACGAACTTTTACTCGCGCTTTTGCGTGTCTCGCGTTTTACATCACATTTTATATATAAACTTTTTGGTTTCCCGAAAATTCCCCCAAACTGCATTACACGAGCGAGCGCGGAAAGAGAGAGAGAACAACGCTCTCAAAAATCATCTGAGTTTGAGAGAGACTTCACGAAGAAGAGCGTCGTGAATACTCGTCGTCGTCGTCGTCGTCGTCATCTTTCATCGTTTCATTAAACACAACGCAAAAGAGAAACATCAGAGAGAGATTTATTCCCCTCTGAGCGCTTTTGATTCCCCTAATAAGGAAAGAAAGAAAGAGATAACATGTTCTTCGGTGGTGGACGGTCGAACGAGAATGAGTATGAGTATTACTCTTCAGAATTAGACGATTCAGACGAAGAGTTCGAAGATGCGCTGGAAATTGCGCGGAGAACGCGACGAGAGATGATGCACAATCGAGCGCAATTTGAGCAGCGGATGCATCCTCAGCGAGAGGAGGAAAAGGAGTTTAATAGTAACGACGGACGACGACTGGGAGATGAAGAAGAAGAAAGAGAAGCGATGACGATGGAAAAGAGAGAAGCAAAGTTAAAATCCTGGGCCGGGGCGTTTAGCGCGTTCGACGACGACGAGGACGAAGGCGTTCGAAAACATCCGAAACCGCCGCCGTTTCCGTTACCGCGGGAGTTTGCGAGGCCGGAGTTTTTGAGAGAAGAGAGACGGGTGGATTTTGGCGCGGATGAATTGGAGTACGATGATAAAGGCCACGACGATTCAGACGACGACGAGAGGGTGAGGAGTCACGGGAAGGCGGCGACGCGTTCTGGTGGTCGTTTTCAGGCGGCGACGACGCCGATGTCGTCGATGCTCTCGATGCGAGCGAGTCCTTCGTCTTCGTCGAAGAAGAATGCGTCTTCTTCGTTATTGGTAGAATCTCTCGCGTCGCAATTGCGAGCGTGCGAGTTGAGAGCCGCGGACGCTTTGGAGGATGCCGAGAGAGAGTCCGAACAGGCGGCGAGATGTGAACGAGAGAATGAAAAGTTACGAGAGAAACTGAAACGGATGGAAGAGTCCGTGAAGGAGTTGCAAAAAGTGTGCGCGTTGGACCGACGGAAACGCGCGGAAGGCGAGGAGCGAGCGGCAGAGGCGAAAGCGAAGGAAGAGAGGATGAAATTAGACGTGCGCGAGGCGATTACTTTGTTGAGAGAACGGGAGAGAGAGATTGAGGAATTTGCAAAGATGGCGAAAGAGGCGGAGAGGAAGAAGAACGAGGCGAGGGAGCACGCGTTGACGATGCGGGCGAATTCGAGGAAGTTGGAGAGAGAAAACGCTCGATTACGAACAGCCGCGGCTGAGATGGAAGGAAGAATGGAACAGATTGTATCGATGAACGAACAGTCTGGAAGGTCGATTTCGGAAATTGTTAGGAGTAGTCCGATGAAAAGGCATCCTCAGCTCGCCGCTGATCGACGAGAAGAAGAAGACAAAGAAGAAGAAGAAGAAACGAAAAGAGCTACTACTGAGACGCATGCAACAGCAAAAACAACACCAAACATTGCCGCCGGTACGAGAACCGACGCCGTCCGACTCCAATCTCCATCCTGGTCCTGGTTCCGCGACGCCACCGAAGACGCCTTGACGGTCTCAAAAACTCCCGTCGTCTCTCGACGAAACGGATCCGCCAAAAACGAAAACAAAACCGACGCCACCAAAGCCCCTCCATACGCGACCTCCGCCGACCTCCGCGCCAATAACCTCCTCCTCATCTCGCAAAACGAAAAAAACATCACCCTCCTCTCCTCCGAACGCGACCATCTCCTCCAACTCTTGGCCACGAAATTCTCAACCGGCGCGGGCAAATCCATGAAAGAACGAGAGCGGAAACTCGCCGTCGAAGACCGATTAAACCAAGTGGAGATGAGTTTGAAACAGGCGAAATTGAAAACGAAAACGCTCCGAGAAGAATGAATATATATATATATATATGTAGTATTCTGATTGACTCGTACTAAAAGATTGTATACTGTTGTAAAGTTCTCGTCGGTGATACGAGTGTGTGCATTTTGTTCATCAATTAAATTCCTCGTAAAAAGAAGCCTCGAGAAGCAATTTTCGTCATTAATTGGTTTTTGTGCGATCTCCTACAAATAACACTTTGAACAATACGAATAACAATGCGTCGTCTCTTCGGCCTCTCGCGATCGTTTTCCTACGTCACAACCTCGGTTTTGATCGCCTCTTTGATCGTCGCGCACGCTTTACTCACTCGCGAGCAATATTTCAGCGCGATGTTGTATCTCTCGACGTCGAAAATTTCCGTCGTGTCCTTGGCGAACGTCGCGTTCGCGTTGGCGTTTACCTTGGCGAAAGTTGTGAAAACCGTATTCCTGGGCGCGTTGCGAGAGAGCGAAGTCGAGCGGTTACACGAACGGACCAGAGAAGCCGTCATGGAGACGTGTTTGGCGATGACTATATTCAGAGAGGAATTCAACTTGAGATTTGTCTCCTTGTTCGCCTCTTTGTTGTTCTTGAAGGCGTTTCACGGTTTGTGCAAAGACCGAGCGGAACACATGGAAACGGCACCGCGAGTGCGAGCGATCGACAGATTTAGAATCACGAGCTTTATGGTGTGTTTGTTACTCGTGGACGTGGCGTTCGTGAAGTTTGCGATTGAACGCGTCGTCGCGAAAGGACCTTCGGTGGTGCTTTTGTTCGGGTTCGAGCACGTTATTTTGGCGAGTAAAATGTGCGTCGGGTTTGCGAAGTATTTCGTGACGATAGTGGATCGCGCGATGGATGGAAATTGGCAAGGGAAAGGCGCGTTCGTGTTTTATTTAGAGCTGTGCGCGGATTTGGTGCATTTGTGCGTGTACGTGGCGTTTTTTTCCATCATCTTCGCCTATTACGGGTTGCCGATACATTTGTTGAGGGACGTGTACGTGACGTTTAGACAGTTTAAAGATCGAGTGGCGGCATTTTTGAGGTACAGAAGAGTGACGGCGAATTTAGATTCGAGGTTTCCAGATGCGACTGGGGAGGATTTAGACTTAGCGCGAGGCGGCGAAGATACGTGCGTCGTGTGCAGAGAGAAGATGAAAACGTGCCAGACGCACGCGGACGGGAGTCAAACGCCGATACCGAAACAAATGCGCGCGAAGAAATTGCCGTGTTCTCACGCGTTTCATTTGCACTGCTTGAGATCGTGGTTAGAGAGACAACAGGCGTGTCCAACGTGTCGCGCGTCGGTGTTGCCGGAGGAAGAGAGAGAGTTGGAGAGAAGACAGAGAGAGAGGGAGGAAGGGCGGTGGCAAAGGTTACCGCCGGAATTGCAGCCGGGGTACATTGCGCCGGAAGTGCAGGCGAGATTAGACGCGCAGACAGCAGAGGCGAGAAGGGAAAGAGAGGAGAGAGCGAGAAGGGAGAGAGGAGAGAATGGAGGCGTCGGGGTGACGGCGACCGAAGGAGGAGTACCGGGAGGAGGAACGGATGCGCCTTCTTCTTCGACGACAACGGCGGCAGTAGGTGCAGAAGCAGACGGAGAAGCGCAACGCGTTCGGGAGCAGCGATTAGAGCACCTCGAGCGTCGTTTAGGAGGCGAGCAACAACAACAACAACAAACGCCTTCAACGACTACTTCTTCTTCGAGGGAACCGGCGGGGGCGGCTACTGCCGTCGCTGCGTCGACGACGCGTACGCCCGCGCGCACACCACCATCGCCGAGATTTTTACAACAACAACATCAACAACAAACGAGAGCGACGCCGCCGCCGAACATGACGACACCAATCGCGCCTTCTCCTTTGGCAAATCTCAACCCGGGCGGCGAGTGGTGGACTCCCGGTACCGCCGCAATCAACGCGTCCTACCAAGCCGGCATCTCAGCCGCGGCGACGAACATGGCAAACGACGAATCGTCGCTGTCTGAAGAAGACATATCGGCGCGTCGCATGGCGCACGCCGCCGCCGCCGCCGTCGCTGCTGCCGCGCAACAAGCGCAAATGGCGTTCATGAGCGTCGCGCCGCTCGGTTTACTTCCTCCGGGATCAAACATCAACGGCGGTAGCAGCTACTTCCCGTTTCCGATCGATTCACAACACCAACACCAACCAATGCCGCTCACGCCGGAGCAATACGAGAAGGAGTACAACCGTCGTCAAGCGCAAATGGAGAAAAACGATCAAAACGCGAACGCGAAAATCTCCGCGTTGGAACAAAAAGTGAACGAGTTGATGCAAAAACTCGAAGACCAGCAGCAGCAGCAGCAGCAGCAGCGCCCGAACAAACCTTCACCTCCTTTGGAAGCGAAATTCGACCGAACCGCTGAAACGACGACGACGAATTCTCCTCCTCCGCCTTCTTCCTTATCTTCGCAACATCAACACGGGGAAGACACCAAAAAAATTGCCTTCCGACACTCTCGCTCGGCTTCGCCGTCCATCATAACCGCCGCGATGACCGCCAACGCCAACGCCGCCAACCCTACGGAGATCGAAGAAGAACAAGAAGAAGAAGAACGAAAAGAAGAACAAGAACAAGAACAAGAGGACGAAGTTTCCCTCGCGCTTCGTTTGAGAAGAGAAAAGTGGTTGGCGCAGCAGCAATCGAAAGAAGAAGACGAAGAGCGATAAATAGTAAAAATGTAATCAAAACACCCGTGTAATCTGCACTCAAAAGTCCCCACAAAAAACTTTGTTTCATTCACTTACCCTCACACACTTTTGTTGCGAGAGAGAAGGAGAGATTGAACGACTGATCCCCGCGAAAAAGCGCGCAGCAGAGAAGACTTACTAATAACAACATGTTTTTGTCTCTTTCTCTCTCCACGTGTTGTCCTCCTTCTTCGTCTTCTTCTCGTCATCCATTCGGAGGCGAATCGGCGGCGCAAATATGATTTCCACTTGAGACGTTCCTTTCTTCTTCTCTGCAAAGAAGATGTCCTCGAAAGATGTCCTCGAAAGAAAAAGGATAGAATCACTCGTTAAAGAAGGGTTCTTACCGATTCGAGCGCAGTTTTTGCGAGGCCCGTCCTCCCCGGAAGAAGAGAACGTCGACGGACCGAAGAAACCGTTAGAAGGAGGAAAAGAAGGAGGAAAGGCGACGGTATTACAGAGCAACAAAAACGGCTTGCGACAAGGCACAAAGTCGCAAAAGCAACGAAAGAGAGAGAAATACCTTTCGATGAGGAATGATTTGTGTCATTTTGTGGCGGTTGGGAAGGAGTGCACGTTTCAATCGACCGGGTCGTGCGAACGCGCGCACGACGCGGAGAAGTATTTAGAGGCGAGAAAAGACTCTTGGTTCGGCGGCGGGAACCTCCCGGATGGGCGATGCTTTCTCGGCGGCGACGAGGACGAGGAAGACGTGAAGTGTCCGTACGAGAAGAAGATAAAAGATGTGAGATGTCCGTTTGGAGTTCGGTGTTATTTTTCCGATCGACACGAAAATAACGCGAAAGAGTCGAAAACGTTGCTCGAGTGGCGACGGAGCGAAGGCAGCGAAGAGTTCAACGCCATGGAGGACTGGTTGCAGAAAAAATTACGCGAGTCCACGTATCTTTTGCCAAGATCGACAAAGTATTTAGAGATGGTCGGGAATGATTTGCTGTGCGTGTCGAAAGCGAAGAAGAGGAAGATTACGGCGATAAATCGAAATAACAAAGACGACGACGCGAACGCGAACGAGAACGAGGAGAAAACGGTAAAGAAGAACGCGATCGATTTCAATAAAAAGTTAGTCTTGGCACCGTTAACGACGGTTGGACACGCGCCGTTTCGACGCATGTGCGTGAAGTTTGGGGCAGACGTTACGATATCGGAGATGGCGATGGCTTCAAACTTGTTAGCCGGCGATCGACGCGAGTGGGCGCTGGTGCGAAGACACGCGTGCGAATCGAGTGCGACGAATAAGTTTGGGGTCCAAATATGCGGCGGGTACCCCGATTTAGTCAGCCGATGCGTGGTGCGTTTGTTTTGTTTTGTTTTTCGTGTTGTTTGTTTGCGCGTGTACTACAATTAAGCGATATAACGAGCGGGGTGATGATTAAACCTTGGGACTTCTTTGGCAGCCGCAGCCCTAGTAGGCGCAAAGGAGGAAGCGCCGGGGAGTGTTCGCATTCTCTGGCTATTTTACAGCTCGTGAGTTCCCAGTGCTGTCTGACCGCTCGATCGATGCAGAGTAATATTGTACACCACCATCATCGTTGTCTTCAACAAACTTTGTTTACCATTTTTATTCTTCTTCTTCCAACAACAACAACAGGAACTGATTGAAAACGAAGTCCAATGCGACTTCATCGACATCAACATGGGATGTCCAATCGATGGCGTTTGCGCCAAAGGCGCCGGCTCAACTTTGCTCACGCAACTTAAAACCGGTAAGTTGGAGAAAATCATCGACGCGGCGAGCTCCTCGTTGCGTAAGATTCCGTTGACGATCAAAATTCGAATGGGTTACCACGATCGCAAGCAACAGTGGAACGCGCACGATATCGTCAATCGATGTTGCTCGCCGCCGTCTTCGACATCTCGAGATTCCCTCAACGCCGGTTGGCTCGGTAAAGTCGCTGCGGTGACGTTACACGGACGAACGCGCGCGCAACGCTATTCGCGCTTGGCGGACTGGGAATACATCGACGAGTGTGGGAAAATCGCTCAAACTGTTTCAAACGGCGTCGTCCCGCTCATCGGCAACGGCGACGTGTATACCTACGAAGATTACAACGCACACGTGGACTCTGGAAACGTCGCCACGTGCATGATTGGTCGAGGTGCAATTATCAAACCGTGGTTGTTCCAAGAGATTAAAGAGCAAAGGCACATCGACGTCTCTTCCTCGGAGCGTTTAGAGTACTTTGCGGAATTTTGTAACTACGGGTTCGAACATTGGGGTTCGGATTCCATCGGCGTCGAAAAGACGAGAACATTTCTATGCGAATGGATGAGTTACACGCACAGATACGTCCCGGTTGGTCTTTTGGAGCACGCGAGCGTACAAAAGATGCATTTGCGTCCGCAACGATATTTCGGTCGAAACGATATGGAAACTTTGTTGGCCTCGGATAAAGTCGAAGATTGGATTAAAGTCAGCGAAATGTTCCTCGGCAAACCGAAAGACGATTGGACGTTCGTTCCGAAGCACAAATCAAACTCGTACGCAGCCATGAACAGTCACAGTATCACGTCTTGGGAAGAAGTCGACGCGCAAGGGTGAATAAAATAGGTACGTTCTTTGTCGTCTCGAATCTTTTCGTCTTCTCTCGCAAACGAAGATGCGCAAATGCGCGCTCGCGAGCACACGCTTACACACACACATCAACACACATACATTCTTGGTGATGATACACTTTTTTTGGAATTACCGTCCGACGTTGAGAAATGTTTTGCCTTTTGGAACGGCGGCCCTTCACAAAAACGATGAGCAGAAAAAATGGCTTCTGAAAGAATGCGATGGTGATGGTGATGTGTTGTTTGTGTATATGAAAATTCCCGCAAACGCGGGGCAAAGTGGTACTACGAGCGCGTTAAGCGTCGTCCTCAAATCGGATCGTCTCTCTCGAAAAATCGTCCTGATTCTCCTCCTTCTCCTTTCCTTACTCACGCTCTCTCGTTCTCGTTCCTTCTTCACAGATTAACAGATTAGAATAGAGACGCTCGCATACGCTTCGTGTTGTATTATTACGAATAGAAAGAAAGAAAACAGTTGAAACAACCTCACAAAAACATTAAATGAACGCGCGTAAAAATCATCACCTCTTTCCCCGCTGGTTGTTCTCCTCCGTCGTTTCCGTCGCGGAGTGTTCCTCCTCCTCCTTTGCTTCTGCCTTAAACGACGAGGAATCTTCTTCCAAACGCCTTGAACCGTCGTCATCGAAGAACAACATCGACACAAAAACGAAGAAAAATCTCCCCGCGAAAGTGGACGAGTTGAACGCAATCCACGCCAAGCAAGCGTTGCGAGAACTCTCCCTTCGACAAATCTCGCAAAACTACCAACCTACTCACGAGGAGAACAAAACGGTGCGCGATTTCGTGTATTCGTCCGTCTCGCGAGTTCTGTTCGCGTTCTCGATAACCGGAGTTTTTGGGTTCGCGAGCGTGGACGTGAAAAGCTTAAAAATGGGGACGAGTGGGAAGAGTACGTTTAAGAACGCGAGGAACGTATTTCGGGCGAGAGTGATGATTGGCCTCGCGACGGGGGTGTTAGGAGGCATGTTCGAACACAGGAGCGTGCAGTTTTATAAGAATTTATGCGTGAAGATTTTAGACGTGAAGGAAGGTGAGTCGAAGATGCCCGGAGAGTTGGCGCAGATATTGCGAGATTTGGATCCGCTCGGCGAGTTCGTGAAAGACCAGGAGAGGAAGAGAAATCGAGAGCGATTGAGCGGGTTTCGAGACGGGAGGGAGCGGATGACGAAGACGACGAGGACGATAACGACAGCAGCGACGGTGGCGGCAAGAGGAGCGCCCTCGTTCAAACGAGACGAAGAAGAAGACAAAGAAGAAGAAAAACAACATCATCATCATCAACGACGAGAACGAGAACACTTCGTCTCTCAAAAACAAACCTCTCCGTTCTTCTTCTCCGACGTTTTCGAAAGAGCCACCAAAGACGACGACGACGACGATGACGACAACGACGACGACCCATCGTTTTCGTCGTCCTCGTCGAAGCTTTTCCGATTCCTCGAATTCGGCGAATCCGCGGGAGACAAAGAAGAAGAAGAAGAAGAGCGAAGAAAACGGAACCAACACCGGCGCGAAGAAAACGAAGAAAACGAGAAGAGAAGAAGAATCAAAAGAATACACAGACGAAGAAGAGACAAACTCCGCCTGAAAGAATCTGAACGCAAGACAAGAATTAGAGAGATTGGCGCCGAGCGGAGACGGCAAACGCCCGGATTGGAATTGTTTACGTAAACCGCCGAAACGCTCGCCTTTGCTCCATCGAAGAGCGCTCTGCTCCATAAAAAAATGTACTCCACGACACACTTTCACGCGCAAAACGGGCACCAACGCATCGTCGCGGCCACATCTAATCGGCGGCAACGGTGTCCTCCCACGCGTGGGTTTTCCCCTTCTTCTTCTTCTTCTTCTTCGAGAGGAAGAGAAAACGAGTGCAACAGGACGACGACGAGAAAGAATTCCAATCGAAGCCGCTTCGGGAAACGATCGTCGAGCTTTGCCTCTTCTTCTTCTTCTCAAAGGAGCGACGACGCGTTACGCGCGTTTCTTTGTCGCAGCAGCACTTCTGACGACGACGTAAACAATAGTAAGAATACTTTGAACGACGATGCCATTTCTGCATCGTTACCTCTGAACGAGTTGAAACCCGGGGAGAAACAAAGCAGAGCGAGCACTTTTCACAGGAGGAGTGAATTCGTCCAGATTTCATCGAACAAAGCGAAGACGATAAATCCGCCGGAGAATTTGTCCAAACTCCAACTTTTCGGCCGGAAATATTGGCCGTTGCTGGCGACTTTGGAGCTCTTAGCGCTCATCGGAGCCTCTCTGAACGGCGTGCTCAGTCGCAAACGCAGACAAGAGATTGAACGATTGAACGTTCAGATGCGCGCGATCATGCAACGCGTCGAGGACGAACGGTTCGAGAGGCACAATAAGAAGACTTCTTCGACGACTTCGAGCAGCCCGGCGATGGTATTGATTGGAAAAGGGAAATCGGCGTACGCGAACGGAGAATACGAATCGGCGATCGGTTTGTTCAACGACGCCGTCGAGGCGGCGGATGGCGGCGCGTTTAGTAGCGCGGACGAGGAAGATAAAATCGAAGAGTCGCTCTCCGCGCGAAAAGGTTTGGCGACGGCGTACCAGGCGTCGGGTGATTTAACCAAAGCCGCGGCGACGCTCGAGAACGCGCTACTCGTCGCCAGAGATAGCACCGTTTTCGGCATGCTCGGAGACGTGTACACCGACATGGGCGAATTAGCCAAAGCTGGAGAGATGTACGATAAGTGCTTGGAAGCCATGGATTGACGATTCGTAAAAGTTAAGATGGATACTATGTTAAGAGTATAGTCTTTTAAAATGAATAAATATGGCATGTCCTTAATAATACCGTTTTCTCGGACGATGATGCTCACTTGCCCTTTTCTGGCTTCTGATTCTTTCCTCTCTTCTTCGGGCAGTCATAATAGTCTTTTTCTCTACATCACCGCAGCGAAGGCGCCAACAAAAGCGAAGAGCGCGACGGCGTGACCAAAAATGGTGGCGCCCGAACTCGCCGGAGGCGTTACAACGGTGTGCGCAGTACCATCCGGGGCGATGTACGATTGTGTCGTCATTTCCGCTTTTGCCGGCGCGGTGAGAGTTTTCACCTCTTCCGCGTAATCCATCATTGTCTGCGCGTAATTCATGTAAGAATCAACTCCGGTGACCTCGCCAAACGTCAAGTATCCGTCTTTGCCAGCGGCGATGTAGTTGTTCGTACCAACAACGTACGTTTTGGTTATGTCGATGGCGGCCCAGGATCCTGCGAGACGCGAGTTAATTTCCACGTTCGACACGCGGAAACCCTTTGTCTTGTTCATGTCGACGTCCATGCGCAGTCCCGCGACGTAGGGGTACGCGCCCGTGGACCCGCCAAAAAGCGCATTATCGAGGGCGTCTTCCATAAGCGCGATGATCTGTGTACCGGTCATATCCATCGTCACAATGGTGTTGCTGAAAGGAAGCATTGAATACGCGTCATCTTTCGTGAAATCACCAGCACTAATGTCCTGCCTGCATCCTCCACCGTTCTGAACGCAAATATCGGCGTTCTTCGTGCGGTGAAGGAACCCTTTTGCGACGAGCTGGCACGCCGCTCCGCCGTGTTCATACGACGCCGACGTTTCACATAACGTAGAGCGTCCTTGACCGGGAATGCGTTCGAAGCAGATATTTTCGGGCACGTCCGCAATCTTTTGCGTCTTGAGTACGTCCACTTGCGTTTTGTACGTCTCGAACGACGCCGCAGTAGCGGCGTCAGCAGTAACAGCGTGCCAGTTGTCGAGCGTATCGAGGTGAGTAACCATGGCGGTTTTTTTCGCGTCGTCGAAGGCTTCGGTGTAGTCCTCTCCCGCGGCATCGACGAGATTTTGGAGGAATGAAGTCGAGTCATATACAAACTGGGGCTTACCAGAGCAGCTCGTGACATCGCCGTTCGCATCGAAGTCTACTCGAAGCTTCCCAAAGGTTTTTGAGTACTCCCAAGATTGCACGACGCAAACCTTCTTACCGTTTCCATTCGTTAATTCAGCGGGAAATGCGGCGTGTGGAGTGGCAAACCCCATCAAATCAGAAGCGTCGCCAAGGAGTTCATGTTGGTCACCGCCAACGATGACGTCGACGTTGTTCAGCGTCGCCATCCAACTTACGTCGTACGCGTAGCCGATATGTGTAAGCAGAATGATCTTATCGACGCCAGAAGCAACGAGCGCATCAATCTCAGCCTGTGCCGCCGTCTTCTCATCCTCGACGGTCGTACCTGCATCGGGGAAGGAAGATTCCATCGTTTTTCTCTTGATGGTCACGCCAACGACGCCGACGCTCTCTCCCCCTAGAGTGAAGACGTGCGACTTGGCGTACTTGGTTTGCAGAGGAGAGGAGGCCCCAGCGACTACGTTCGCGCTGAGTACTTTGGTTCCAGTCGCGCACACAGCCGCATCGCTCAAATTATCGATGAAAGTGGCGAGGTTCTGGTCACCGTCGTCAAACTCGTGATTACCGATGACCATAGCATGGAAGCACGCGTGTTGCATCATTTTCGCGTCAGCTGTGCCTTTGAACCACGAATAGTACGCACCGCCCGTCATGACATCTCCCGCGTGGAGTTTGATCACGGATTGTCCGGCAGCTTCTTCCGAGGTCGTCAACGCCGACATCCCGGCAACGGTCATCGGAAATCCGCCGAGCTTTACGTTCACCGATTCGCCCGTGACGGCTTTCGTGGTGGCGTCAGAGACGGTCAAATCGTGATCATCCGCATCGAGATTGGAGTGATGATCGTTCATGGAGAGAATCGTGAGTTTGAGCGCGCCGGCGTCGGCTTTGAGCACAGCCGCGGTGCTGACCAAAATCGTCGCGAGGGCAGATTTCATCATCATTTTCTGTGATAGAGAGAGCGCGCCAGTCATCATAGCAGCGTGAGTGACGTTGTGGTTCGTCAGCTTTCATACGGTTGTTCGAAAGGTCTCGTCGTCCAAAAACAAAGGCATCAAAAAGAAGAACAAAAAGGAGAATATTCCCGGCACCGACAATGAGAAACCGCATCCGGCGCTCTCGTCGACGAGCGTGGTAGTAAAAACAACGATATCATTCGCGTCGCCGCCTGATAAAGCTTTCATCTGACACATCCTCCTCGTCATCGTCGCGCTCTCCTTCGTTTTCAAAGCGTTCGCCCTCGACTCGAGAATATTCCCGGCACCGAGAACAACTTCTGAGCACCCTCTTTTTCTTTTATATTCTCCTCTCGAGACGCGCGCGTTTGTCCTCCGTTTTGAAGAAGGCTTTTGGTGTCAAAGCGAGACGACGAAAAAGCGCGATATCGCGGCGTTGCGGTCTTCGTCTGGAATACGTAGCATTCGAAGAAGGACGCGCTGCGCGCGGCATCATCGCGCGCGCTCTTGGCTCGGGAATAATCATCAGAATAAAAAAGTTCCTCCCCTTTGAGAGAGAGATATAAAAAGAAGAAGCACAACAAACCATCAAAGAGAGCGCGCGACGAGAGAAGAGAAAAGCGACCACGAAGAAAGGGAACGACGACAGAAGACGCACCGAGTGAGAGAATCGAGTTTCTTGTCGAGAGATCTTAATATGGTTCTCGTCCGCAACGGTGTCGTCGGTGTGGAATAACGTTTTTTATTCTTTTCTGTGTCAAATAGTGCAAAAAGTGCAAAAAGTGTTGGAAAGAATAAAACGAGAGAACTGCTTTTCGACGTCGACACTCTTTGGCGATCGCAGCGTCGATGTTGGAAAAGCGAATAATAAATCGACCAAGTACTACGGTCTCTCCGAATGCGTGCATATCAACGATCGGCATTCTAAACGCGGCAAAAATGCATTCGCGCGTTTCGTCGTGAGCGGACACAAAAGGATTATATGCGTTTCACATGTGATGCAGACAAAAAAATTAATGATCCGCAAAAACGAAAAAACAGTAAAAACTTTGTGAAAAAAAGGTAGTTTTTCGCAGAAGATATGTTCGAGACACCGCAGCCACAAGAACCTTGTGCGCGATGAAATATCTGCTTCGTATCTTCTTTTCCGTTGACTCTTTACGAGAGAGCCTTCGTTGCGGGTGGATCTTCACTTAAAAAGAGAGAGTATATACTACCACGACTCTTTGCGAAGAGTGCTTTAAAAGCGAACTCGCGTTTGTCTCAAACCCACGAACGCGAGGAGAAGACTCTCTCGCAACGCGACGACGATACTAACGACGCGTGCTCTCGCTTTTCTTCTCGCGCGAATTTGAATCCAAAGCAGAAATCAATTTGAACAAGAAAGGATATTTTTCCCGTTGATTTTTCCCCAATAGACGCGCTTGGTGTTTCTTAGAAAATGGCGACGAATGCATCGATGATGCTCTCGTCGACGACCGCGATGAGAAAGAACAACAACGCGGTGATGCACTCGTCGAGTCGCTCGGCGATGAGCGTCGCGTGCTCGACGTCAAAGTCCTCGAGAGCCTTTCAGAAGAAAATGAATTATGCGCCCACGTCGCCTTCGGGAGGAGTGCCTTTGAGGAGGCGGAGGACGATGCGAACGAACGCGCTCGCGAGGGGACCGGGAGGAGGAGATTTTTTTGAAGAAGAGGAAAAGAAGTACGAGAACAACCAGCAGGAGATGAGCAGTGCGAGCAGTAGTACCAACAACGGGTCGTCGTCGTCGTCGTCGTCGTCCAAGGCTTCTTCTTCGTCGAGTCACGTCGACGCCGGCGCGAAGAACGAGTTGGATCCGGAGATGGACTTGCCGCGGAGAAACAACAACAAGGACCACGCGGCGGCTTCGTCGTCGTCGTCTTCGTTCGCGCGGGAACAGCAGCCGACGAAGAAGGAGAGTGCTTCGCGCGACTCGAAGAAGAAGAAAGTGCCCCCAGCAGCGACGAAGAAGAAAAGTAATGATACTAATAAGAACAACAACAACAACAACAACAACGCGACGAGAACAATGACGACGAAAGAGAACGCGACGATCAGTAACAGCTCCGTGCCGAAGAGGAGCGCGAAGAAGAGCAGCGGCGCGATTACCGCGACGACGATGGCGACCGCGAATAATAATAATACTACTAATAATAATAATACCAAAACGAAAGAGGAGGGAGAAGAGACGTGTTCGTCGAAGAAGGAGGAAGAAGACGTGGAAGAAGATGAAGATCAAGCCCCGAAGCACGAGACCACGATACTCTCTAAAGAACAATTCGAAACGCAAAAGAAACGATTGGAGCTTTTAATCGAAGAGAAAGAGTGGGCGGTGGAAGAGGCGAGAGATAACGCGGCAAGATCTTCTGTGAAGTTACAACGCGTCTTGGATTACGTCAACGCGGTGGAAGCGTATAAAGAGTTATGCTCGTCGAGAGTGCCGGATACGGTTTCTGATTTTCTTGGGAACTATGTGAACGTTTTGTGTTTGCCGAAACACGCGAAAGGCTACGACGAGGCGCTTTCGTTTCTCGGCATAGACTTTGAAGATTTGGACGAAGATGACTTGGAAATCACGCACGAAGATTTTTTGAGAGAGACGGAACATTACATGCGCATCGAAGAGAGATACGATTCGGAACGGAAAGAGACTGGTGGGAGCTTTGAAGACGAAGGAGAGTACTACGAAGACGACGAAGAAGAGTACTACGAAGACGACGAGGATTTGTTGGAAGCTTTATTAGGCGGCGACGCGAATTACATCGCCGAGATGAAGCTTCCGCTCGAACTCCACCTCGCACAAGACATCGACGGTAATTGGCGATGGTTAGAAGATGATCTCGGGAGAGTTTTGAAAAGGAAACCTGAGGGCGATTTTATCTTTCGTCTCATGTCTTTTGAAGATTTAATGAACGAAGGTTTGAACGTCAACTGCTTGCGAGAGGAAGTCGATCCGAACGAACTGATTGATTTCTCAAAGTGTAGGTCGTTCGATGACGCGAGACGAGCGATGAAAGAAGCCACCGAGGCGTTGCGAAACATGGAAGCCGATGGGTGGGTGGTTGAAAAGAGCTTCTCGGCCACCGCGGCGAGTTTTGGCGCTTCCTCCTCCGGAGATTCCACCGATTCGGTCTTTGACATCAGAGAAGAAAGCAGCGGACGACACTTGTGCATGACGAAAGAGTTGAGACCGTTGAGAACTATGTCGCACGTGGATGGATTACATCCGGAAGAAGACGAGAAGTGCGAACGAGAAATTCACCGCGAAGAAGCTGCCGGAGCGATGGCGAGAGATGCTTTCGACAGCTTTGACGACAACGAATAATAATAAAAACGAATATTGAATTTTTTACTTACGAATGAAAGCGAGCGAATCACTTGAACTACCTCCAGTACATCTAATGAACTACAATCTATAATATCTAATGCCTGACTCTAAACTTGAGCAAAAAGTACGCGATGGCTAAATACGCGCACGCTAACGAGGCCAATGCGACCACGTGCACTCGCATCTCACTTCTCGTGGACCCGAAGGAGAAGAAATCCAAGACTTCTTTACCGGAAACCGGAACGCGTACGTCGCCGCCGCCAGACGACGGAGAAGATTTCTTGGATGGATCACTTTCGACCAGTTTCGGCGTAAAATAAAAAGTTCCCGCGTCTAAGAATTCGCCAATCATCATAGACTGAAAACCGTGGTTAATAAAGCTTAATCTCGTCAAGATTTTAACCAAGATGTGGCGATTGCCACTCCCGTCCGCCGCTTTCGCTCGCGGTTGTTCCTCGTTGAGTAGAAACCCGCCGCACACTACGTTCACGAGCAATAACAGCATACCGACGACATTTGCGGACGCATTGGATGGTGTTACGATGGACACGCAAGTACATAACGCCGAAGCCGTGATGTTTGTCAACACGCACACGAACGTAAAGTTTACAAACGAGAAAAAATTCAAGTGTAAACCGACGCAGAAATACGTGGCGAGAGAGAAGAACAAAGGCGGAATGGCCCGAACGACAATCACATCGAAAGCGATTTGACTAACGAAATAACCATCCACGCCGTACGCACCGGCGAGAATCTCGCGCCTGGACAATAAGTCGTCCTCTCTCCACACGGGGAGGGAGGAGAGTGACATAAGCGTAAGGAATAGAAGGATGAAGAAACAACATCCCATTCGATTCTGCACGCCGCCGGTGTCTCGACCGCACTGATAGAATATTGCACCGAGCGCAATGGCTGTGAAAAGCGTCGCGATGAAGTGCGTGGCAATCAAAAATGGGTGCCGAGTGGCATTTTTGCGCAAACGTGCGAGGAGTTGCTGAATCTGAACCTTCATCGGCGCGAGACATTTCTTTGCCGAGGAACAAGCACTACCGCTACCTTTTGTTTTGTTTCCTCGTTCTTCGTCATCAGCGTCGTCATTTCCCACGACTGCATCCGACGACGCTTCAATAGCGAGCATTTCTATCGTGTTTTCGTTGAGCGTGAAGATGTCTGAAACCGCAAAGTCTCTGCACACGCGCGACGTCGTTTCTTTGGATGATTTGATGACAACGTCCAATATAAAGTCTGCAACGTGCACGTCTCGCGGTCGAGGCGGTACGTACGCCAAAGACTCAAAGAATCCTTTCGCTGATACTGAAGGGCCACTATATACAACAGATCCAACGCTCGAAAGAATCAAAATGCGGTCCAACAAACGAAAGATGTCCGGACGAGGCTGGTGAATAGACAACAAAACAGTCACGCCGTGGCGAGAGCCGAGTTTGGACAAAATGTCAACAACCTTCGCCGCGTTCGTCGAGTCCAACCCAGTCGTAGGCTCGTCCAGAAACATTATGCCCGGAGACATGAGAAGCTCAGTCGCGATGGAGACGCGACGCTTCTCGCCACCAGACAGACCGCGAGAAAACTGGTCGCCAATCAGAGAGTCTGCAAGTTTCTCGATGCCTAAGTCGCGCATGGTTTGGCCAACGCGACGACGGAGAGCGTTCGTAGACGTACCGATCGGCATACGAAGCGTCGCGTGGAACAACAAGTGCTCCCAAACTGTACTTGTGCCTGGCAAAACGTCATCTTGGGTCACGTATCCGCTCATCTCTCGTCTCTCGGTACTCGTTGTCTCTGCGCCGTTGATTCGGATTTTCCCTCCGACGGTGAAGTTTTTCTGATGCTCTGCGCTTCTGCCAGCTAAAATATCCAATAACGTCGATTTTCCTGCACCCGATGGACCTAATATTGCAAAGGCACTTTTCGCGTTATCTTCAAAAGCGGCGCCACGCATCGACTGCGAAAAGCCTAAACGTCCACCGCCGGCTATGCCGGTTATACCTCGAAGAATGACTTTACGTCTCTGCTTCCCCCGTGTCCAAACTTTCACTTCGCACGTGACGCGACTGAAGGAGAACGCCGGCGATGGCTTTGGCTCGTCGTCGATAACTAGTGATGATGTTAATGGCGTGAATGCACTGTCATCGTCATTGTTAATCGACAGAAGATGCTCGCTCAAACCTTCTCCCTCTTCTTCTCCTTCTTTATCGTGTGCATCTTCAAATTCAGAAGCCGTAGTTTCAGACGTTCTTCGCGCATTCGCGGACAAGTTTTCATCACCCGAAACGAGCGAATCCGTTCGCGCGTGCTGAACATGATTGTCTGCATCGACAAATATAGAAGAAGAAGAAACGGAACCCGGTGCTTCCTCGCTTTCATCTTGTCGCCACTCGTCCATGGCGGCATCGAGCAACGCTGCGCGCTCGCTACCTCCTGGCGATAAACTTTCAATTACCCGTCTCGCGAGCAAATCGTTATTTGTACCATCTAAATCTCCAGCAGATGATGTCGAGGGAGAAAGTGTCGACGATGCAATTATTCCAAAACATGTTCTCAACCGCGAGAGAAAAGAAGAGCTTTTAATACTCTTCTTCCTGCCGCCGTCGCCTCCGCCGCTCGCAAAATCTGAGCGCTTCAAGACGAAGAAACTCACCGATGCGAACAAAACTGCTTCTCCGCACAACCAAACGACATCGTTTACGACTAGGCTTGGATGAAATCCAAAAGTAAAAAGCACCTTCTCGCCCGGCACGGGAACTTCATTCGGAAGTTTTGTAGAATTTGTGTCGTCGTCGTTACTCCAGGATTCCGTGAGCGTGAACGTCTTTGGATTTGAAGCAAACTCGTTAACCACGAGCGCTTCATAGCCCCGAGAAATGAAGCTCGCTGCAGCGAGCCATCGAAATGAACTTGGAATTTCATCTTTGTTAAGCAAAAATCCACCAAATAAGATGGATGTTAGAAAACATAAGCTGGCGACAGCGTTGGCGTCCGCGACTCGTCGGCTGCACACGCCGATTGCCATGCAAAGACACGTCGCAACAATATTCGTCAAGATGAGCACAACGACAAAAGCGAGTAAATTCAACTCCCCGCCTTCGTTCAAACCGATCATACCGTACGTGATAAAGCCAAACAAAAACGGCGGAACGACACGCATTGGCAAGATGTCAAACAAGACAGTTGAAACAAAGTACGCGTTCGTTCCGTACACTCGATTCGCTCGTTCTCGAATAAAGAGGAGGCGGTCTTCTTTCCACACTGGAAGTGAAGAAAGCGACATGAGCGTGAGAAAGATGAGAATGAAGAACAACGCGCCCATCCTATTTTGAATGCCGCCTTGATTCAACGCCGCATTTTTGAAAATCAAGCCAACGCCAAGCGCCGCGAGAAAAGTTGCCATTACGTGCACGTAAATAAGAAACGGATGACGATACATGCGCCTGACGTATCGACCACACAACCAACGACACTGCTTCGAGAACGGAGCTGCATATTTGTTTCTCGTATTGACAATTTCTGCTTCATTTGAGACCTCTTGACCAAATTCAGCCATGAGCGCGCGCTGACGCTCTTCGTTTTCAATCGCAATCTCTGATTTTAGAAAATCGACGGAGACTTTCGCGACAATCTTTTCCGGCGAGTTGATGACAACGTCCAATATAAAGTCTGCAACGTGCACGTCTCGCGGTCGAGGCGGTACGTACGCCAAAGACTCAAAGAATCCTTTCGCTGATACTGAAGGGCCACTATATACAACAGATCCAACGCTCGAAAGAATCAAAATGCGGTCCAACAAACGAAAGATGTCCGGACGAGGCTGGTGAATAGACAACAAAACAGTCACGCCGTGGCGAGAGCCGAGTTTGGACAAAATGTCAACAACCTTCGCCGCGTTCGTCGAGTCCAACCCAGTCGTAGGCTCGTCCAGAAACATTATGCCCGGAGACATGAGAAGCTCAGTCGCGATGGAGACGCGACGCTTCTCGCCACCAGACAGACCGCGAGAAAACTGGTCGCCAATCAGAGAGTCTGCAAGTTTCTCGATGCCTAAGTCGCGCATGGTTTGGCCAACGCGACGACGGAGAGCGTTCGTAGACGTACCGATCGGCATACGAAGCGTCGCGTGGAACAACAAGTGCTCCCAAACTGTACTTGTGCCTGGCAAAACGTCATCTTGGGTCACGCACGCGCTCGCAGCACGTAAACCAACGTTTGAGGCAACTTGTCCGTCTAAATATATCGCGCCTCGAACGTTTCTATCTGGTGGCGTGCGTCCTGCGAGTGTGTCGATGAGTGTTGATTTACCCGCGCCGCTCGGTCCCAAAACGGCAAACACGCCTCCCGGACCAGCCATACCAGAAACGTCCCTTAAAATGTGTTTCGTGCTTTTTTTCCTATCGTTTTTAACGCTCGCGTCGACAAAAAGATGTCGCCATGAAAGTACCATCATATCTTTCGACGATCTTTGTGGTATTTGCGTCGATAACGACGACGTTCGTCTACTCCTCTTCCTCCTCGCGGGATTTTTCTTGGTCTTCTTTTCCTCGCCGTTCTCTTCTTCAAAACTTTCGTTGTCGTTGCTAACATCGTCATCGCCATCCGCATCACTACTCGACGACGATGATGATGACTCATTATTCACAGAGCTATACCCGTCGTCGGAATACGCCGCGGAGTCATTCAAGAGCGCTTCTGTGTTCAAATCTTCATCTCGGACAACAACGTCCGATTCTTCCTCGTCTTCTTCGTTATATCTTTGCTTCCGCTCCCAAAGGACGTACATCACCATCCCAGCTATTATTAGGGACACGAACAACAACATAAACGCTCGCGTCAACGCATCGCCCGTCCAATATACTGGCACCGTTTCCTCCAACGAACACCAATTTTCTTTCGCCATCGTCTGCTCTTCGTACACGCAATTACCTACCCTACAAGTTACCGCCAGCGTTGGAATTACTCCCGGTTGCGTCCAATAACACACGTTACTGCCGTCGCTTGTTTTTGTCGCATTAATATCGCACCAAAATTGCATCCCGCGATCACTCACCGGTGTCACGAGTGGGTTGCAGGGATGTTGCCAAAAAAGCGTATCGGTAGAGTTGTCCGTTTCGTTCGTCCCACACTTCATGGCGGTTCTACCAGGACACTTCTCGACATCGGACGGAGGACACGCCGTTTTCCCAGCCGTACAATCATACAACACGCACGTGTGATCGCTCGGATACGGTGCTCTGCATTTCTCCACGCTGTACGTGCACTTTGTAAAATTTGCGTCCCATACCGCCGCAGAGGCGAATTTGTATTTCCACTCCGGATAATTACCGTTATCTTGCGTAGGCATACCACCGTACGCGCGCACGTTGATCTCAACTTCTCGGCTGTTATCACCGTTACTATTCGTTCCACTTCTAATACTATCACTCGCCCTCATTCCTATTCTCGCCGCTTCTTCGAAAGACGACGACACCCCTACTTTCAACTCCTCCTCCTCCCTCTCCTTCATTCCGCTCGCCGCGACCACGTGAAACAAAAACGACTGATCCTTCTGAAACATACAATACGAATCCGTCTTGGCATCTCCTCCGCATTGACACGAAAACACCTTCCCGGCTTCAAAGCTCGCCTCGGGAACTAATCGGTTTTGATCCGCGTCCAAATTTTTCGTCCTCCTCGGTATCGACAATTCCTCCGTCGTCGGTAAAAAACAATCCTTCGTGCATCCAATCGGGTTCCGTTTTTTCCCGTTTACCACGATAGACGGACACGAATTGGACACATCGCACACGGAGCAATCCACACCGGACCATCCGAGCGGGCATTTGTCTTCTTCGTCGTCACTCTCGCCCTCGTCGTCTTCGCCCGCAAAAGCTCTAGCAGAGAGACCACTTCCACTAATTCTGTTACGAAAACGCGTGTCAGCACTCCCGCCAAAGTTACCCCTTTCCGCGACGCAATGCGCGCAATTTTCCGGATGCGAGCTGTTTACGCTGTATAAAATCGTCTGAAATTTGCACGGTGGATCAAAGTCGCGCATGGCGTTGAAACATTGCTTCTTGATGTCTTCTTTTGAGTATAATTGAATTGAAGAATCTCCCGAAACGAATGCATTCATCTCCGTCGAAGTCGTCATCACCACGACGCAGGAGAAGAGAAACAAGATGAAACCTTGGCACGACAGTATCATCGAAAATGTTTGAGACGCGCCAAGAAGAACCACGAGTCGCGAGACTTTCCTTTACTCCGCAGTCGGTAAAAAGTCGTCCTCGAAAGTGAATTTTATATTCTTTTTCCCAAATTCTGACGAGAAAATGAAGCGACTGCCCTTTAGAAAGAAAGAGAGATGCGAAGAGCGCTCAGATACAAAACAGCTATAATAGTATTATAATCTCTCTCACACACTAAGAATCAAAGTTACATCCTTTGATGCAGTGCAAATTCACGCTTTTATCGACCATGGCGACGGGCTCGAAGACGATGTATGCGGTCGCTTGACCGCCTCCGGTATCGTCGGTCCAACAGTCTGGAACGACCGGCGCGGCGTCCACGGCCATCGCTTCGCTCGTTTTTACCCACTTGTAGAGACTTTTTGGAGGTTTGCCGCCGACAAACTGTCCTTCGGTTTTCGATTTGAACGGTTTGACGAATCGCTCGTCCAACGTTTCCCAACTGCCGTAGAGTTTTTCCACTTGCTCGCGTTGCAACCGCTTGGCCAACTCGTGCGCTCTTTTATCGAACGTCGTCGCGTGCTCTACTTTCGCCTTTACCTCCGGGTCCCACTCTCGTTTGTGCTTTCCTGAATTTGATTTTTTATACTGCGGATATCGAACACCAGCCGTGCGGCTTTGCGTCAACAAAAAGTGGTCAAAGTTATCCGTCGTGCCGACGATATCGAACCATTTGAGAACTTTCTCAAACTGCTCGTAATCGCTCTCGGTGATTTCGCACTCCTTACTTATTGGCCGCGCGTGCGTCCTCACCGGTTTATTCGTCGCATCCACCCACTCCGTCTCGTATCCAGGTTCTCTCAAATTACTCGTACATTTATTCCCCAAAATCTCTCTCACTTGTCCGTTTGTCGCTCTCCCGCTCGCCACGTAATCGCCGATATCGTATCCCCAACTTTCCTTCCCGACAACCCCTGGCCACATCTTTTTCGTCTCTCCCGGATCTTGCTCTTGCTGCTTCCTAATGTAATACTCGTAAAACGATAACGTTTGACTCGTCGGTTCGCGAATTAACACCGAAGTTGTGATCTCGCATCCGTACCCCGACCCTTCGCCGAATTCTTTCTTCAAACCGTCGATATCCGGCATAATCCGCGTCTGGAAATGTTGCGCCGGCCAATTCGACGGCCAGTTCCCTCTCAACTCCACAAGCGTCCGAGGTCCAACCGAGCGTTCTCCTGACTTAAATTTCTCGGCTGCGGCTTTCCATCTTTGTAATAAATCCGTCCACTGTTGCTCTTCGAAGCCGTATATTATTGGATACTCCCAGTCTCCCATGACGACGTTTTTGTCCCAAATGAAGCGAATAGTCGTCCCTCCAACTTTCGATATGTGCCGGTATAAATGCATCGCGCATCGAGGTAACTCGGTTTCTGCGTTTAAATATTTGTTGTTTATGTTGTTATTCTCCTCGGAAAAGGAAGACACGGGTGCATCGTCGTCCTTTCTTTCTTCCTCTTCGATGTCGTTGACGAGATTGATTTCCCCGAAGCGGTCTGACTTTGACTCCAACTTTAAGGCGGCATCGATCAGCGGCTGCGCTTCCGGAGGAGGTCTCACCGCGCTCACCGAAACTAAAACCGAAACTCTCCTCGTCAAAGTCGTCAAAAGGAAGAGAAAGAGGAACGAAAACGGAGGGAGGAGATTCATTCTTCTTCTTTCTTTACGTGGCAGTTGGGGGAGTTTTTTGTATCGCAAATTGGAAACAAATTACTTCATTCTGTTATTGCACGCGCATTAAAGCACAACACGCATCAACACTACCATGAACGGAAGGAACGCATCATCGTTGGCGAGGACGAGCAAAGCGTCGTGTTCGTCGTCGTCGTCGAGAAGAAGAAGAACAACGAGAACAAATGTCCGATGCAAAGCAAAAGATTATCCAAAACCAAACTTGGACGTCACCTCTAACGAGAACTATCAACGCGCGAAACAACTCTCAGGAAAGCTTTCCAAGAACTACTCGGGAAAGAACAAAGAGAAAAGCGTCATCGTCATCGGAGGCGGGTTAGCTGGTTTATCTACTGGGAAATATCTCACCGATTTAGGCTACTCTGTGAAAGTGGTTGAAAGGATGAAAATTTTAGGCGGGAAAGTGTCCGCCTGGCAAGACAAAGACGGGGATTGGATCGAAACCGGTCTGCATATATTCTTCGGCGCGTACCCGAACATGATGAATTTATTCAAGGAATTAAACATCGAAGACCGGTTACAGTGGAAGAAACACACGATGTGTTTCGCGATGCAAGATTACCCGGGGGAGTTTACGGAGTTTTGGTTCCCGGAGAATGTACCGGCGCCGTTTAATATGGCCGCAGCGATCTTACAAAACGATAAGATGTTGAGTTGGGAGGAGAAGATAAAAACGGGCGTGCCGCTGTTACCGATGCTTATTGGTGGACAAGAGTATATCGACGCGCAGGATGAACTTTCCGTGAGCGAGTGGATGAAGAAAAATGGGATGCCGGAGAGAGTTTCGGAGGAATTGTTCATCGCGATGGGGAAGGCGTTAGATTTCATAGACTCGGATAAGTTGAGCATGACGGTCATTTTAACCGCGATGAACCGGTTTATTAACGAAACGGACGGGTCAAAAACGGCTTTTTTAGACGGGAATCAGCCCGATAGGTTGTGTAAGCCGATGAAAGAGTACATCGAAGGTAACAACGAGAATGGGACCAAAGGAGAGGTTATCGTCGGGATGCCTTTGCGGGAGATTATGATCGACGAAGCGAGCAACGAAGTCATCGGCGTTCGCGTAGGTGAAGGAGATGAAATCATGACGGCAGATATGTATGTTTCGGCCATGTCTGTCGACGCTTTAAAACTGTACCTTCCAACCGCGTGGAAAACGATGCCTTTTTTCAAACAACTGGACGAACTCTCCGGTGTTCCAGTTATCAACGTACACTTGTGGTTCGATAGGAAGCTTCGACCGTACGACGGCTTGGTCTTCTCGAGATCAACGTTACTCAGCGTGTACGCTGACATGAGCGAGTGTTGCAAAGAGTACGAAAACAAAGAGAAGACGATGCTCGAACTCGTCTTTGCGCCTTGCGACGCCCAAAGCGGCGCGGAGGTCAACTGGATCAAAAAATCCGACGAAGAAATCGTCGCGGCGACCATGCTCGAACTCGAGCGCTTGTTTCCCGACGAAATAAAAAACGCCAATTTATTGAAATCAGCTGTCGTCAAAACGCCTCGTTCGGTGTACCGAGCGATACCCGGGCGGAACAAATTTCGCCCCTCTCAATCTACGCCGATACGGAATTTCACTCTCGCCGGAGATTTCACGTCACAAAAGTATTTAGGGAGCATGGAAGGCGCAATTTTAAGCGGAAAGCTCGCCAGCGAAGTCGTGGACGATCGCTTGAACTCTTCCAGAGAGACATTTTCAATCCCGCCTAAAGAGGTGCACGAAAGCGTCCTTCTTCGCTCGACGTAGTTAAATATATAGCACTGCTTTTATTATTACACATTATTGTAAAACATTGATACTCTGTCGACGTTCTAGTCGCTCCATTCTTCGGAATCGTTCTCGTCTTCAGCCGCTGCGGCCATTTTCATCGCGGCGAGACCTTCGCTAATCGACGCTTCTTCCGTTTTCACAGCGGCGAACGGTTCTGGCGGCGGTCTCGAAAGCAAAATTTTTTGTGACGACTTCTCTTGCTGCTGCTGCTGCTGCTGCTGCTCTTCTCCTTTTGTAACATTTGGAGCATAGTTCGCACCTTCCGATACTTCCACAGACACGTTCAACTCCCGCCTCGACGATTCTTCGACTGAATTAAAAAGAGACGACGATGTTGTCTTCGTCGCAGTCGTCGTCGCTGATGAAGGCATGGAAGAAGAAGAAGAAGAAGAAGAAGCAGAAGAAGAAAAAGCTTTGTCTTTTCCACCAAAATCGTTCTTTGTGTTTTCTTCGTTTCCGTTCTCAGCATCGCCGTTACTATTACCATTCTTCGTCTTCGTCTTCTCTTCATTCAACGTAGGCATTTCAGGCACGTTTTGTCCATTGGCGATAGCCTCCTTTGCCTCTCTCTTCCACGCTCTGAGTACTTCTCGTTCTTCTTTTTTACGTCGTTTTTCCATGCGTTGTATTCGTCTCGCATTCTTTTCCAGGAGTAACTTTTCCTTCGTGCTCAATAGCTTTCCTCGAGGTTGTTGTTCGCGACCACCCTCTCGCACCGCAGCTTCTATTTCGCGTTCGGCTCGATCATCTACTCCTACTCTATCGTCCATTTTCACGTCACCGTCGCCTATGGGGTCTCTCAGCATCATTTCCCAACATTCCGCGTCCTGTCGACACAGTATGGCGCGCGTCTTTGCAAACGCTCTCAAGGAGCGCGTCATATCAACTCCAATGCTCGCGTGCCAGCGAGCATATTCTTCCCTCGTTCTTTCGACGATAAGATCATACGTCTTGCGCCTAATCTCTCTCTTAGCGTCAGCTTCCAAGCACTCCGGATGTATATTTGCCACGGCGCGTCCGTGCGTCTCGATGACCTCGTCGTAAATGTCGCAGGCGATTTGGTAGTGCAAAAGCGCCGTCGTCCGATCTTCGAACGTTTCTCGAATCGCTTCGACGCGTTGCCTGCAATCTTCAAAAGACGGAACTAAAGTACGAAGCGCTTCACACGCCCTCAACTCACTCGCTGTACCCGTGAATGTCATCGATTCCGCGCAATCGGAAAGTGCGTGCAAGGTGTACCCCAAGGAATAATTTTTTGAGCGTTTTTGTAGAGCTTTCCCCCAACCTTCTTCGCTCTGTCCCATCTTCAACGCTGCCTCGCCTAAATCTCGTAGTTTCGTCGCGTTCACGCGTTTTTCGAGCTGATCGATGTACAATTCCGCGCTTCGCACGAAAGCTTCGCACTGCTCGTCGAGCTTCGAGGCGTAGGTGATCACTTGTAAATACGTCGGATCTTCATCTTTCAGCACCGTGTGCCGAGTTCGCGTGTACTTCCTCTCTTTCGCGCTGCCTCTATTACTCCCACTCGCACCTCCGCTGTTAAATAGTGACGCGAACCACGCTGAAGCCGAAAACCGCCCCCGCCTTTCCTGCTCTTCCTTCACCGCTCTCACATCCGCGTCCTCTGCCAACACGTTACAAACTTCTTTTAACTCGGCATCCAATCCGGAACTCGTAGTCGTGACAGTACTCGCGGCGACAGCCGACGCCGTAAACACGCCTTCCGTCAAAAAGCTCTCCAACATCCTCGACAGCGCAATCGTCGGCGACTCGCAGCACCGGCGCAAAAAGAGCTCCGCGTCGCCCTCTTGTTGTTGTCCTTGTTCGTCTGCCTTCTCATCGTCGCGTCGACTCGGACGACGAAACAGTTTCGGCACCACGCACCCCGGATACGCCTTTCGCAATTCGTTTCGAAACGAGAGGAAATCGTCCGGAAATTCTCTCTTCACGCGAAACAGAGATTCGTATTCCTCTTCCTCCGTTTCCTCCTCCTCTTCTCTCATAAAAGTCTTCTCCCGTTTACTGTTCTTCTCGTTCGTCTTCTTTTTCGCAGGAGTACGGTGGTTCCGGCACTTGGCGACGTAGTTTTTCGCGTTCGATTGCGTCGTGATTTGGACGAAGAATTTGGTCGCATTTTGCGTCGTCGATGATGATGATGATGTCGTCGTTTCGGGGAGTCGAGCGACCGAAACGCGATGTAAAAGAGGAGACGAATGCGCGACGCTGTTGTTGCTGTTTGTCGGTGGTGGTGGTGAGGAGGCAGGCATGTTCGTGCGCTCTTCTTCACCGTTTGCTTTTTACTACGAATGCGTGTTGAATTCTTTGAAGTTTTGGTGTTCAGTTTTCTCAATGGTATTGCGAGGACGCACATCGCTGAATATTCGTTTTACACAACATCATCACTCTACGCTCTCGCACGCGAGAACTCTGCTACACTATTACTACTACTGCTCTCTATGACTACTACTTTTCTAAAAAATACGTTTATTTATTTTACCCTACTCCTACTACTTCGCGCTCAACAAGCCGGCGAAAGCGTCCGCCGGGATGTCGACGTTGCCCATCCTGCGCATTCTCTTCTTGCCGTCTTTTTGTTTTTGCAACAGTTTTTTCTTGCGCGAGACGTCTCCGCCGTAGCACTTGGCGAGAACATTTTTGCGCATCGCGGAGACGGTTTCTCGAGCGATGATTTTACCCGAGAGCGAGGCTTGCACGGCGACTTCGAACATCTGTCTCGGTAAGGCTTCTTTGACTTTTTTGACCATTTTTTTGCCAATGTCGACGGCTTTGGAGCGGTGGCAGAGGGTGGCCATGGCGTCGACGACTTCGCCGTTGACCAGGACGTCGAGACGGCAGATATCGGCGAATTGCCAGCCGGCGAGTTCGTAATCGAAGGTTGCGTAGCCGCTGGTTCGAGATTTGAGTTCGTCGGCGAAGTCAGAGGCGACTTCGCCCAAGGGGAGTTTGTAACGGAGCATCGCGCGGAGACTGTCGATTTGCGAGTGTTCCAAGGCTTCGCCTCTTCGTTCGTTGCATAATTCGAGTATTTTGCCCGTATATTCAGTGGGAACAATTATGGTTGCCTCCACTAAACGTTCCTGGATTCTCGTATCGCGAGGTAAACCGGCGTTGGCTTCCAGACTGAGAGGGGATGTGATAACGTTGACGGATTTGATGCCTTCGATTTTTTGGTCGTCGGGATCGAGCTCATCGTTGTTGTCACCGCTATCCGCGAGAATAAGTTCTTTCGCGTTGCTTTTGTTGAACATTTTGGTCAGTTTGTACGGTACCGTCGGCGCCGTGGCGACGACGTCGGAATCAAACTCTTCTCGCAATCGGTCCGTGAATACTTCCGCGTGGAGCAATCCTAAAAATCCGCATCGAAATCCCGGACCTAACGCGGCAGAAACTTCCGGAAAGACCTCTACGGAAGCGTCGTTTAACGTCAATCGTGAAACAGATTCGCGCAATTTCTCAAAATCATCCGCCGAGGACGGGAAGATCCCTTGAAACACCATCGGTTTCGCCATTTTGAATCCAACTAAAGGCGTCACCGCTTCTCGTTTTCGTTCTTTTCGGTTGAATAACGTATCCCCAACTCTTTGCGCCTTGACATCGCGGTCGGACGTTATTACGTACCCGACGTTCCCTTTTTGAAGCGATTTTAACGACATCATCTCCGGCGCGTGCACGCCAAGCTCCAACACTTCCGCTTTCCTCCCCGACTCAAACGACTCGATGGCGTCGCCAACTTTGAGAACGCCATCGACGACTTGGACGACGCTAACCGCGCCGCGATATTTATCGAAATCGCAATCAATCAACAACGCTCGAAGAAAATTACCATCATCCGGTGAGGAATCCGCCGCCGTCGTTGCTATTGGCGGCGGCGGAATCTCATCCACAATCCTATCCAAAATCTCCCCCACGTTCTCTCCGCTCTTCGCCGAAATCCTCGACGCTTTCTCAATTCCAAAAATCATCTCCATCTGCCTCTCGCTCCCTTCCACATCCGCCAACGGCGAATCGATCTTGTTCGACGCCGCTACAATCTTCAAATCTTTCTCGAACGCTTGATAAAACGTCGCCACCGTCTGCGCTTGTACCCCTTGCGTCGCGTCCACCAACAACACGCATCCTTGACAGGCGCTCAGCGAGCGAGAGACTTCAAAGCTGAAATCCGCGTGTCCGGGAGTGTCGATTAAATTCAACAAGTACCACTTCGACGGATCTTTATACATATTCTCGCCGCTCTCTTTTCCTTCTTTCCTTCCGACCATTCTGTCTCGCGAGTGTCGATACAACAAAGCCACGCTCTGCGCTTTCACCGTTATCCCTCGTTTCCTCTCCACGGGGAGTCTGTCCAGCAGTTGAGGCACAGAACCAACACCACTCTTCCCCGTCTTGTTACTCTCGATTGCCACGCACAGTTCCATCAATCTGTCCGCCAGAGTTGATTTCCCGTGGTCTATGTGTGCGACGATGGAAAAGTTCCGGACGTTTTCGATCGGGATTTGATTGTATAAGTGTTTCGTTTTGGATTTCAACTCTGCAAAGCTCACGCGGGTTTCCGCTTCTGCGTTTGGTGTTGATGTTCCCGAAGACGACCACCATCGTCGCGAAACGAACCGAACACCACCACTGTTTCTGTCGCGAGTAGTATCTGACGGGCAAGAATAACACTCGAGGACGGGAAAACGCTTCCTCCTTTGTTGTCGAAGGAGCGACAGCCCGGAGAGGAGTGTTCGCCGTCGTCCGTGCATTAGGGGACGAGATTTAGTGGCGAGAAATGCGGCACAATTTCCCCACGCTTTCAAGGGGAAAAAGAGAGAAAGAATGACGCGTTCTTCTCGTTCTTCTTTGTCTGGAGCGACCACGAGGCGCGCAAAAAAGCGCGGAAGAGGAGACGTTGGGGAGAGAGATTCTTTGTGGGGTTTGGTCGTGAATGATAACGACGATGTTTGTTTCAAACACATTCTTCCGAGATTGAATTCGAACGATGTGAAATTCTTGTACGACGTGAATAGTGAAACGAGAAAGTTGATTAAGAGATCGTCCCGCAAGTCGGAGTTGAGAAAGAAGTTTAAAGTGAGAGAGATGTCGTCGATATCGACTTTGGAGTTTGTGTGGGAGCATATACCGTTGTACGAGGGTGACTGGACCGAACCATCTTTCTGCTGGCAAGTTGCTAAAACGAATAAACTCGAGTTGCTCAAGTGGATACGAGAGGAGAAACAGTGTGAGTGCGATGAATGGACGATTGATGCGGCCGCACGTCAAGGTAATCTGGAAATGGTAAAGTATTGCGTTGCAAATAAGTGTCCTCTCGGTTACGGAGCGTGTGAGTTTGCTGCCAGAAATGGTCATCTCGAGATGCTCAAATACTTACGCGAAGAATCCAAAGCGCCGTGGGATTCTGATACTGCCGCTTGGGCAGCTTTAAATGGTCATCTTCATATACTCGAATATCTTGTTGAGCGTAAGTATGATGAATATGACAAAGATGCGTGTATGTTGGCGGCCAAGTCCGGCCACTTAGACTGTTTGAAGTACTTGCGCGAAACAGCCAAAGCGCCTTGGAACTGTTACGCCGTATACTCCGCGCACAAGAACATCCAACCCGAATGTGTACAATACCTCCTCGACAACAACTGTCCTCTCCCACCTGGCTGGCGATACGAGCACGGAGAGTTACACGTGCCATAATCAGAATAAGAGTAATTCCAATTCGATGGTATAAAACATACGCGCGCGAAACATGTAGCAAACGCACTCTAGAAAAGAAGCTTGTAAAACTCACATAGAATTCAAATTTCCCCACACAAAAGACTTTACACGCAGAGAGAGAGAGACGCGGAGACGGAGCGCGCGAAAACCTGCTGTACGAATCATCGTTGTGCCCTCTCGCACACGATGTCGTCGTCTTTCTCATTTCCTCTCGGGAGGTCGAAACAACAACACGTTCGTCTCCTTTCGACGGTTTTATTCATCCTTCTCTTGGGATTCGTTTTAGGGGATGCATCATCATCATCATCCTCTTCATCGGTGATGATGACGACGACGACGAAGCATCAGAGAACGCAGGGACGAACAGTGCGTGTTGGGAAGTCCTCCACTTTGACGACGAACGGGAGCGAAAAGGATGAGGATGATGATTATGAGGAGGAGGTGATGATGATGATGAAGCAGAGACGAACACTTCTTGGGAAGTCCACTTTGACGAACGGGAGCGAGAAGGATGATGACGATGATGACGATGACGATGATGATGATGATGACGACGATGCTGCCTCTTCTTCTTCTGCAAAAAAGAGAGAGGAGAAACAACGGGAAGCAGCACCCGAGGGATGTTTCTGGACCGGATGTTCCTGGTCCGCGACGTGTCCATCGAGCAGTCGCACGGCTACCAACGTCGTCACCGTTCGAGAAGCGGTAGAGTGCGAGTCAAGCTTTTTCGGCAAACTGATACACGGGAGAACGAAAAAACCGACGGAAAAGTTGTGTTGCGACGAGCGCGCGGCGGCGACGGCGAGGTGGGAACGCGGTGCCAAGTGGGCCGAAGACGGCAACGAGGACGCGTGTTTTAATAGATGCCCGAAGAATTCGAGGTGCAACGCGAAGCACGGATCGTGCGAGTGCGACGTTGGGTACGTGGCGAGAGATGCGCCGAAGGACGAGGACGAGGACGACGACGCCGCGGCAAGGATGCGGTGTTATCCCGTGAGAGAGGATCAGACGGAGGATTTGCCGATTGGGAGCGAGGACGTGCCGGAGATTGAAGATCCAATGTTAGAGAAGGAGAGGTTGATTGAGAAAGAAAAAGAGAGACGGGAGAAGTTAGCGTTGGCGAAGAAAAAGAAGATTGCCGAGGCGAAGAAGCTGGAGAAGATGAAACGGAACAAAGGGAAAGCGGTGATTGATGACGACGACTTCGACGACGACGATTCAGACGACGACTTTGGAGACGACGACGACATCGTCAAACAACCGACGCAAGAGATTCAGAAACAATTGAGAAGCGCGCGTCGAAAATCTAGGATGGGATCAAAAGAGAGGCAGAAGAGGAAGCAATTGAGGAAACAGAAAGAGAGTTCGAGATCTTTTTACCGATGGTTTTTCGTTTTAACGGTCCTGGCGCAAGTATTTGTCTGCGCCAGGTTGGGCGTTTTGACCAACGTCGCGATGCGAGTGTTTGGGAAAAACCCGAGGAAGTTGTTGAGATGGGGGGATTCGAACGGGAGTCAGCTGTTGCCGACGCGATTAGCAAAGTCTCGCGAACGATTAGCGGCGCGCGAAAATGGCGCGGAGTACTTTTGATTTTTTCCGCACACGCGCATATAGTTTTATTAGATCTTTGTATTTTAAGTTAAGTAAATGATGATTGTAGAGGAAGAAATAATTCACACGCGCTAAGTAGGTGTTGTTAGTTTTCTTAATTCTTCTGCGGTTTTAGAACATACCCGGCGGCGGCGCACCTCCTCCGGCTTGAGGGAACAAACTTGCTAACTTTTCAAACGTCTTCATAACTTCCGGATCGTTTTGGTATTTCGTAATGTTCATCGGGTTCGCCGAGCAATCCATCACCGCCGCTTGCACTTTCGGGTTTTGAAACGCGCTCGCCAACTCTGGATCTTGCATGATTTGCGTCAACACGTCTTCAGGTTTCATGCCCATTTGCGCGAATTGCTCTTGCACCTCCGGCGAGTTAATGTCCGGCATTGCACCGCCACCCATGCCGCCCATACCAGCACCTGGCATCGCACCGCTCGATTTCATAGATTTCATGATACCTTTAAGTTGATCCTTGTATTGCGGGTTGTTCAAGAGCATCTCGAACGTTTCTGAGTTGCGCATGAACTCCGGGAGGTACGGGTACATCAACTTTTGCATTTCCGGATTGCGAATCATGTTTTTCATGTACTCTAAAGACGCTTCGTCGTCTTCCTCGTCCGGCATATCGGCGGCGTCTTGGAATGGACTGCTGCTACTCGAGGACGTGCTAGCTTCCGTTTCCACGGTGTCTTCGAAAAACGATTTCTTCGGCGCCTCTTGCGTCGAAGACGAAGACGAAGAAGAAGACTCACCGACCCAGGTCAACTCCGGCTCTTCTGCTTTCTCTTCTTCAATATCAGATACCGTATCCACAGTCTTCGTCGCCGAACCTCTCTTGGAAGAAGACGGCGTCGAAGCGGCGCTAGAACTAGAACTCGGCGGCGGCGGCGTCACCGGCGTCGCCGTCGTATCCGTATACCTTTGCGTCGTCGCCGCCGGTTTTGGCGGTGGCGGTGGTTGTTGCATTCCCGGAAATGGCGGGAATGCGTCCCCACTACCCGGCATCCCCGGCATCCCCCCCGGCATCCCCGGCATCCCTCCCGGCATCCCCCCCGGCATCCCGCCCGCTTGACTCGTAAACTGCTTCATCATCTGTTGCATCATCATCGACTGCATGTCTTGCTTCTTCCCGGCTAAAAATTTCGGGACAATCACCGCCAACGCGACGCCTAACCCGACGTACAAGAACGGTGGGATGGATCCTTTCTCTTTCACCGGAGGTGGCGGCGCGTAGTATTGCCGCTGCGGTACCACCTGCTGCACCGCCGCCGTCTGATTCGCATCCCCTGGCGCGAACTCCGACGCAACGGGTGGTAAAGAAGACGATTGTTGTTGTTGCTGATATTGAACCGGAACTGGTTGGTACTGCGGTGGTGCCGGTGGCATCGGCGGGTAATACTGTTGCTGCTCTCCTCCTCCTCCTCCCGTCGTTTGCTGCGGAATACTCATCGCTGGATTCGATGATGATGATGATTGTTCGATCGTTTCTTTCTTTTTTCCCCACCCCGCTTTGACAATCGTCGCCAATCTTCGCCCGTTGTTGTTCCCGCACTCGCCGGAAGAAGTGAAACAGTTTCGCCTCTGAAACACTCTCCTCGCGTTAGTGTTAGTATTCGTGCGCCTCATGTGCGCGCCGTGTCCAGTGGTACTCGCACTGCTCGCACACATCATCATCATATTCCTTTTTGCGCAAGAAAGGATTGAAGCAAGAAGTGAAGCAAGTTTCTCGCAAAAAAAAAAAATTCTTCTTTTTTCGAGCAAAAGGGATCGAAGCAAGACATATTTTCTTACTTTTTTTTTTCCTCCTCTCTGATCACACATCACATGCGCATTATTCTTCAAAGTCTCGTATACTAATACTAATAACATATGGGGCGAAGAAAGAATCCACATCCGAAACGCGCGGTGAACGCGAGGACGGTTTTGAAGGTGCCGGCGAGTATGGATGCGAGAGATAAAGAAGAAGAAGAGAAAGAAGAAGAACCGGTTTTGTGTTTGAGGATTCCTGACGAGGACGATGATCTCGAGGCGAGTCAACAGATGCGAAAAGAAGAAACGACTTTTATTAAGAAAGGAACGAAGAGGAAGAGAGGGCAACACGAGTGCCATGTTTGCGAGAAGCGTTTTACTCAAGCTGGTGATTTGAAAACGCACATGCGTATTCACACGAACGAGAGGCCGTACGAATGCGATGTGTGCGATAAAGCTTTTCGTACATCTGGTCATTTGAAAAGGCACAAGCGTATTCACACGAACGAGAAACCGTATGAATGTGATATTTGCGATAAAGCTTTTCGTGAATCTGGTAAATTGAAAGAGCACATGCGTATTCACACGAACGAGAAACCGTACGAGTGTGATGTGTGCGATAAAGCTTTTCGTACATCTGGTCATTTGAAAAGGCACAAGCGTATTCACACGAACGAGAGGCCGTACGAGTGCCATGTTTGCGAGAAGAGGTATCGTCAACGTCATAGTTTAAAATACCACATGCGTACTCAACATTAGCTCTCTCATAGTCCTTAGCGCATAAATACATACCCGTACAAAAGTACCTTCACGCCAGCACTTTCCCTTTCTGAGTCTTGCGCGCCCCGCGAAGCAAGAAATGAAGCAACCAATTTTTCCTTCTTTTTTCCTTCTTTTTTGTCTGTCCTTTTGTGTCACATTTGTGTGCTCCTCCTCATTCATCTCTCTCTCAGACAAAACACAAACACACGACTACTTCTTTTACGCGCATCTTTCATCACAGACGAGGAGGCGTTCGTTGTTGTTGTCGTCGCGGGCAAACTTTCTCATCCTCTCTCTTATTCTCTCTCTGATCTCTCGCGTCGTCGCGAAAGAACTCATCAATCCCGAAAAAAGGAGGAGAGTTCTTTCTCATCGAAGAAGACAAAGACAAAGACAAAAGACGAGAGAGAATACTACGATTCGATTATAAAACGATGATGATGATCCGAAACCGAAAGTTTTCCATCGTAGACGCGGTCTCGCACCCGTTCAAAACGATCGCGGCGAAGAGGAAGCAAAAACGAGCGACGTTTTTTGAGAATTTGGAAAATTACGACGAAGAACGCATCAACCAAAGGGCGGTTTTGTTGGAGAAGTTACGAAAGAGGTACGAGGAAAGGAAGGATTTGAAGAAGACGACGAGGAACGGGAGCAGTAATAGTAAGACTGAGGGGAGGACAGATAATGACGCGGGAGAGAAGAAGAGTAACAACACGGCCCCGGCGTCTCCGAATAAAACAAAGAAGAAGATGGAAAGGCCTTTAATCCAAGAGCACGACGTTCCGAAGCTTTCGCCGGACGCGCTGGCCGCGGTGGTGGAAGATTTGAGACACGGAAGAGATAAATTTTCCATGACGGACGCGATGAGTATTATAAGCGGCGCGACTGTGTTATTTTCTCGAGAACCGAACGTGTGCAGAGTGTATTCGCACGAAGACGAGGACGGGTTCGTGATTATCGTCGGCGATATCCACGGACAGTTGGAGGATGTGTTGCACTTGTTGACGGTGTGCGGGATGCCATCGGAGAAGAATATATACGTTTTTAACGGTGATTTAGTCGATCGCGGAGGAAACGGGTGCGAGGTTGTGCTTTTGATTTTAGCCATGAAGTTGCAACATCCAGAGTTTGTGCACGTGAACAGAGGGAACCACGAGGACCCACACATTAACATTTTCGGCGGCTTCGAGGAGGAGTGTTTGAAAAAATACGACCACGGCGTGTTTCAAGCGTTTCACGAGTGTTTTAGGTGGTTTCCGATATGCACGATCGTAAACGACCGCGCGTTTGTCTGTCACGGAGGACCGCCGATGGAAGCGGATGGCTCTTTAGTTTCCGTGAAGCGGTTGGAGCAAATCCAGAAAGGACCGAGTTTTTTCGAATCGAAGAGCGCGAGACGGTTGGCGATGAAAAAGCAGAAGAAAGTGACAAGGAAAATGATGATGCTGAAGAAGAAGAGAGATGAACGCGTAAAACAAGCGAATGTAGCGGGTAATAATAATAGTAATAACGCGGGACGAAAGAAAGAGGACCCCGAAGAAGAAGAAGAAGAAGAAGAAGACGATGCTGATGATGACGACGACGACGACGACGACGATGAACTGAGCGACGACG